>OCTW011578744.1_pt1 | contig 64649 bp, 122 predicted proteins | sample 1539671 | NCBI WGS metagenome assembly OCTW01 (sample SAMN02144230, study PRJEB22623) | gut metagenome | biome: sheep rumen | host: Ovis aries | place: New Zealand | reverse complement strand
AATTTAGATATTGACCGATTCGTGAAATACCTGTACAAGTTGAAAAACTACGAGCATACCGAAATAGACTGGGTGTGCAGAAATTATTCAGACTATTTAAGAGCCGAAAAAACACTTCGTGGAGGAAAATTAAGCAAGATGGACAAATATCCATCCAATCTTGTGCAAATGCACCACAACACAACTCAAATATTAGCCAATATCGAAAAAGAAAAACTGAAAATCCAAAACGAGATAGAAAAAGCAAAGGAAAGAGAATTATATGCAGAACACAGTTATCTTTCATATAATCCTCCAATGGAAGATTACTGCATCATGGTTCCTGAAGATTCCGATGACATCATCAATGAAGGAATGAATATGAACCATTGTGTTGGAAGTTATGTTGGAAGAATACGGGATGGAGAAACATTCATTGTATTCATGAGGAGAAAAGGAAACAAGGACAAATCCTATGTGACTGTTGAAATCAGAAAAGGAACAGTCTTCATGGCTCTTGGAAAAAACAACAGAGGACTCATGGATGATGAAAAAAGATTCCTTAAAAAGTATTCCGAAGCCAAGGGCTTGAAGTATGAAGCATACATATAATGCTTCTTTCAACCCTACCTTTTTATGACCGAAAGATTTAAATACTATAATATACATATATATGTATAGGAAGAAATTAGGAGACGATGAAAATGAAAATATACAACAAAGAAATCAAAACTTTCGAAGATATTGAAGACCTCGCATATGATGAATTAATAGAGAACGATTACCAATACGGAACATGGTTCGACGACATCGATGCAATCCACGACATGTTCTGCGACTGCTTTGAAACCGAAGACGAGTACCAAGAATTCAAGAAACTGATTGATGACAACAGAGACACTTGGGAAGGTTTCGAACTGGTCGACCCTGACCCATATGCAGAAGCAAGAGCATACTACAATTCAACAAGAGGAATATGAAAAAGGAGGCAATTAGAATGAAACTTGAAAAAGCGAAAGAAAAAGCATACGACAGGGGAATTGAAACAATTCTCCAAGCAACTTATTGTGGCAATTTCTGTGAAATCATCGGAACAATAGGCGGAGATGTACTCCGCCTTCGAATCTACGATGATGGAAGCATGTATGAAAAATAGGAGGAAAACATTATGAACCAAAAAGAGATAGATGAACTGCTCTCATCACAATTCAAGAATGCAGACATGTTTCGTGACAAGCCATCACCAATGAAACATGTTTTCAACACTTGCAAAGGCACTCCACGAGAAACACCCTGCGACTGTTTCGTGGAATTAACAAGCGGACATGAAATTCACATCTTTCTTGACTGTAATAATGGAAGCATTATTGACAATTCCCTTCAAAAAGATGTCGTTATAAAAGACATATTCATTCCAAAAGAAATAATCAGAACAATGACATTCAGGTGAACAATATGACAACAAGAGCAATGATAATGATTACGGAAAACAAGAACATACAGGACATTGAAGAGGAAATCGAAGACACTGACATATTCCTGTATGTTCATGCCGATGGGTATCCTGAAGCCCTTGGAGAAGAAATCAAGGAATTCCTGTCATATGAAGGGGCTAAAAATCTCATGGGAGACAAGGAATACATGTATGCATGGTTGTTGAAGAAAATCATGGATGATTATGTCAAGTCAATGATTGACTTCGACAAGGAGAATTCCCTTTACGGACTGGATGAGGATAATCCATTGCCAAGCATGAAAAACTTCAATGGATACGGAATATCCAGTGAGATGCATGGAGACATATCATATTTGTATGTGATTGACATGGCAAGCGAATGCTTGCATGTTTATGAGAACTATGGTGGGTGGGAGGTCATAGAAATACACCCAATAAATCGAAAGATTTAAATAGTAGAATATACATATATAGTATTAGGGAGGAAATATCCCCATCTCGAATACTTGCAATGGCACAACCGTACATTGTGAAACTGAAATAAAATCCACTGCAAGGGAGCATGGGGATGGATAAGACACATTCCAATATTGAAACCGACCCTTATCAAGATGATGCAACGGGCAGGTGAAAAAGTAGCCGACATTGACCTTAATCGGACAAGACCGTGCGAAAAAGTAACCTGCTTTCAAATACAGTGGGAAAAGCCAATTTATTGGTGGAATGGGGTTCAAATCCCAAGAAGCATCAAACTTGAACAAAATCCCAAGACAGAGAATGCCCAATAAGGTTAATAGCCTTTCGGCAGAGTCCGAGCATGAAGGACTATCAGTCAATGGGCAATAATGGAAACACTCTGATTATCCCGTTGAAGTGAACAAATCCACAAAAACACTCCAACACGAATCCCTCACAAATAAGAGTATTTTCAATCGGACATGACCCAACTGCCACTCCGAAAGACAAGATTGGGAGTCCTAAAAAGTCGTAGTTTTAAGTTGTAACAACCAAGTCTTTTCGTGGATGTTAATAAGTAAAAGACAGAGTTCAATTCCTCTATCGGAGAGGGGTGCAGGGAACCGTAATGCTTCGTGAGAAGCAACGGCTCTGTAAAAAAAATTTTAATGATGATTAATATGACTGAATTGCCAATAACAGTAACAACAAGAATGCTCAAAAAAGCAGACAACAACATCAATGTTTCAAAGGAAGCCAAAAACCAGTATAATCAAGAACTTGAAAAAATAGGTGAAGAAATCTCTGAAATAGCAATAGAACTTGCAAAAAAGGATGGAAGAAAAACCATAATGGAACAGGACATCCGAAGATGGAAACCACTCACAGAAGAAACAGAAATGCTCGAAGGAGAATTCCTATACAGATACAAACAAGGAGGAAACATATACTACCATCAGAAAACCCAACATTTAGGCATAAAGCCCGAGATGGAATACTTATCAATCAAATACCTGAAGAGTGAATTATTATTTGAAGGAAAACTATGGAAACTTCCAAAATATGGAAATGATGAAAACGAAGCAAAACGGATAATGGAAAAAAGCGAAGGAAAAATACTTGACAGTTTAATGGAACCACACTGGGCATATAACATTTATGAGTTCCGTGACTGGAGACCAGTTGAAAAAATAAACGAGCACACAAAACTGCTCATAATGTGGTTCGATGATTACGATGGGGGAGATGTCTTCGTAGAAGGATACCTGTTCAATGAAGGATGAATTATACCATGAAAATAATACTCGCAACAGACTTCCACCTGTCATATCGGCAATATGGTCTCATAGAAAGAGAAAAGGATTTCTACAACAAGTTCAACAAATTAGTGGAGGAAGTCATAAAGGAAAAACCATTAATCTTCATAGAATTAGGGGACATATTCCACACCCCACAACCCAAACCGATAGCCATACAAACATTCAAGGAAGGAATACAGAAACTGAAAAAAGAAGGAATAAAATGTTACGGCATAATCGGAAACCATACAAAACTGCGATTACAAAATTATTACCCAATAGATTTAATATTCAATGACCTTGAAATACTTGAAGGAGAATACATCATAATTGATGATGTTTTCATTGGAGGCATAGGTTATGTGTCGCCATATGATGATTTGAGAACAAGGATAGACAAATTATATGAGGAAGCAGAACCTTACAAGGTCAAAGTATTGCTTCTCCATCAATCATTGAAAAACGACATACCATTAGGTTATGATTTTGATGAAGATGAACTTGGACTCAACCGTTATGATTATGTGTTTCTCGGACACCTGCATAATAGGATACTTCGAAATGGAAACGGCACGGTCATACATTATGTGGGAAGCCTGAACAGTTGCAACAGGACCGAACTATTGGAAGAGCAGAACACGGGAAAAGGCTACACAGTATTCGACACGGACACTCTTGAATTGACAATGAAAAACATTCCAAGCGAAAGAGAATACATCCAAATAAATATGAAAACAGAAGAATTGAAAAACATTAATGTGGAGAAATTATTCTCCGAATCAGAAGAAAAACGAAAACCATTGCTTCACCTACGAATAATCGGCGAACAATCAATCAGTATATACGAAAAAATACAGGAACTTAACAAGCACACTCTCCGAACAGATTATGAAATAATACAGGAAAAAACTGACAAAGAAGAGAAGATGCAAATCATTAATAACCAAAATACGATAAAAGACCTCATTAATGAGTATTTCAAGGATGAAGAAAGCAAGGGAGTGTTTGCTTACGAATTGTTCAAATTATTAAAAGATAATAAGATAGATGAAGCCAAGGAACTGGCAGACAAGGAGTTGGAAAAAAATGAAAATTGAACTGGGAATATGGGAAATATATGATATCCTGTCTGATGGAACAACAAATCAAAGACAATTCATAAAGGAATGCGACAAATACAATTGCTATGAGGAAGCAATACATGTGTTGAATTTACTGCAATCCTTCGACACATTAAGGGGGCTTCTTAATAGCGGAGCAATCACCATCAATAATGAAATGATGGAAACTGATGACATGGTGTTTGATGTTGGAAATGGTGCATTCCTTCATTTCGCATACAGGAATTACTGCAGGTGATGAATAATGTTGTACTTCTTTAAACTTTCCAAAAATAATGAAACCGTGTATCTTGTCCATAGATTACCGTACAAGCAACGGGAGTTTCAATCTCTTGTCAGGGATGCAAGGCACATGTATGATGAGGACGAATGCAGGGATTGTGGCTTGTGCGATGGGTTTGAGGATAATGTTGCTTGTGTCAATTTCAGAATGATTATTCGGAATCTTGTGAATGTTTATGGTTTCAGATTAATCCTGTTGAATGGTCTTGTTACCCTATAAACAGAAAACCGAAAGATTTATATAGTAGAATATACATATATATGTATAGGAAACAAATAGGAGACGATAACAATGACAAGAATGCACGTAAACGGAAAAGGAAAAGTAACTGTCGGAATGAACATATACGCACACAACAGAACAGACTCATACGATATGATAAACAATTCACCTGATTTGAACGCAGAATACAACATAACTGTCGATGCAGACTTCGTCCGTCAAGATGGGGACATCACAGTCTACAGAGTAAGTGAAATAATTGGAGAAGAACAGGTAGTGTTCTACTAAATAAGGAGGATAAAAAAATGTTGAGCGAAACTTTCAAGAGAAACATCGACAAGGCGGTTGAACTAATCGAGTCTTGTTGGGATGAAAACAACCCACAAGACGGTCTTACATTCGATGAAAGACTGGACAAAGTCATCAGAGAATGCGAAGACCCACAATTGAAAGGCATTCTAATTAATGCCAAGGAGTTCTGAATATGAAAACAGAACAATTAATCAAAGAAGCAACAGAAGATACAATCCTGACCTGCTATGCAAGAATAGGCACAGAATATCTTCACGGCGAAACAGCATACACAAACGACCTGCAAGGAATACAGGAACTGATAGAAGACTGGGAACTCGAACCGAATGAAATAATCTTATACCTCTTCCATAATCCCCAATACTCAATGGACGAGGAATATGCAATCTTCGACTCCCAAACACTCTCATCAGTAAACAGAGAATGGTTGGAAAAAACAATACTGGAAAAACAGAACAATGAAATAATAGAACTATTAAAAAACGATGAAAGAAACCAATTCCTAATAGAACTGGAAAACAATCCAAAATCAAAGACTCTGAAGGAAAAAATGAGACAACTGCTTGATTATGAAAAAAACATACCATTGGATTATTATGACTGCTTCAAAACAATACAATGGACATACAACATAATCAAACTTGAAGACATATTAAAGGAATGATTGATGATGAAAATAATAGAAAACAATAGCCAAAAAATAATCATGGAACTCAATGATACTGATATGGGCAGACTCGTTTATGATGATTTGAAAAAATTCACAAGCGACCCCTTGCCTGAAGAAAGATACAGTGAAATAAGGAAATACTTGAAAAGCCTGCTTGAAGAAGAGCAAATAGCAAAAGACCTCATAGACATCCTATGTTTCACACAGAATTACGAGATACTGGGTGATGAGAAAACAGTCAAGCAAGTATGTGACAATTATGAAAACGGAGCGGAATTAAACATAAGGATTGAATGATTTTATGGAAAAACTAATGATTAAAAATGGGGGAATACTCTCTACAAAAAATTGCGATTATTATGATGTCTACCTGTTAATGATTGACACGGAAGAAAAAACAATAGATGTGTCAGACAATACAGGATTCTCAATAGGATTGATTCATTACAAGGATGAAAAAGAGATAAGCCTATACAAATATGATGATGAAGGAAAACTCGGAGATGATGATGTGATGATAATTAAAAACGGGGAATTCCTATGGCAACAATAGAAGAACTGATGGACGAATACAAAAACATCAAAATCAATGAAGAACCAATTGAAAAATTCATGGAAGACAATGGGTTGCAACCCGATAACAGTATAAATGAACTCCAAAAAAGATTAAGAGAAAACGGTATGAAAGAATGCCATGAAGCGGACTTGTATATGGATGAGAAGATAGTGCAAAAAATATGGGACATATGTGAGGAGTTCGATGTAACCATGGATTTCAAATGGGATTATAAGGAGTAATGCCATGAGTTACGGAATAACTATCGAAGAAGAGGAATATGCAATTACAATCATAGATTACAGTCAGAGAAAGGAATTCTATGAATTCTTTTCACAATTCGGTAAAATAGAAGACTTTAAAAGATATTACTATTCCTACGATGTGATGAAGGAGTTAATAATGTTTTTAAGAGAACATTCCCAAAATTCTTTAATAGAATTTCTAATCAAATGTCTGGAAGAAGAACTTGAAGAAGGGAAAAATTACATGGTGTATTTCTCATAAATCAAGGTGATAACATGAAAATTGAAATTAATGAAGCCTTATTAGAACATAATATTATTGATTTAGATGGAATTACAATTCTATGTCCAAGATTATTAGCAAGCGATATAGCTCACGAAATCTGTATTGATTACTATGAAGATGGGAATGTTCCAACTAATTATGTTTTTGAAAAATGCCATGATAAATTAGATGATATTGTAGGGGAAATGGTGGAAAGTATTCAAAAGATACTTGAAGATAATGATATAGGACTTGCATAAAATATATAAAGGTGATAATATGATGGAAAACAAATTGGAGAAAAGATTGAATGAAATCAGAAAAGAATGTGTGAGAATTAACAACATGTTGGCAACACCGTTGCAGAACGGCATGACAACAGAAAAGGAAAGAATGCTTAAAACCAAATTGGCATATTTGTATTCTGAAGAGGAGAAAATCTACAAGGGCATGATGGAATCATTATGATGTCATCATTTCCTTTTTTTTAAACATATGACCGAAAGATTTAAATAGTAGAATATACATATATAGTATTGAGGAGGAAAACTCCGAAGAGGTCTAACCGAATCCTCTGATAAAGCCCGACGAAAAATGTCACTGTGGGATGAGAGGCAAACGGGAACATCATACTGGGGGTCGTGTCCCATATGCCGTTTGTCTGCTTTGAAGCAAACTTTTTCATTTGAGGGTGCATACAATGGCTCCTCTTGTCCAATTATTCACACGGTTCCACCAAGTGGGTGGAGCGGACAAGTGGGAGCAATAGGGTTGGATAGTTATTATTAATAACATCAAAAAAAATGCTATTAATAATAGATATTCATATCTATTCGGGACAAGGAAAAGTCCCATAAAAAAAACCAAAGCCGTAAGATATATCCATTATGAACTGCCTATCGTTACGGATAAGACAGGGTAGGTTCGAGTCCTACTGGGCATAAAGGAAAACCCATGTCCAAATAGTTCAAAGACGGAAACAGAACATTATCCCATTAAGTGATGTTGGCAGTAAATGATGACGGCTTCATACAGAATATGAGGGGTTTTTCCATATTCTATTTTTTTCTCGCTTGGATTGTGGGTTCGAGTCCTACCCAAGAAACTTCCAAAATAGAAAGATTTAAATACTATAATATACATACATAGTAGTAAGGAAAAAAAAGAGGCGATTGAAAATGGTAAAAAACATGACTCAAACAAAAATTGAAATCGGAAGAATCGGAAGATTCGTAGATGAACTTGAACAACTGGAAGAAATGTTAGGAGAACACGAAGTCTTCAAAAAAGAATTCGAGCAAATACTGAAAAGTGCAGAAAGTTTAAGAAACGATGTATCATTGTTGAACGCACTGATATACGAATACTGCGAATGAAGGATGGTGAAATATTGAAAAAGGAAGAAATGATATATTACTCAATACTTACAGATGCGATATTTGAAAAAGAATACAAGGACATGGATGCAGAAGACTTTTTTAATTTATCAGATGAGGAAATCAAGAATACATTAATGTCATATGTTGAAGATGAAAAAGAGATTGAAATTGTGAAGGCGGGAATAATTTCCTATTTTGATTATTAATCGGAAAGTAAACCGAAACATTTAAATACTAAAATATACATATATTATTATGAGGAGGAAAAAGAAAATGACAAGAATCCTAACAATCAACGAAAAAGAAATCATATTCGAAGTACCATCAAGCAGAGATGGAATGCACATTGTGAAATACGATATTGTAATGAATGCATGGGAATGCACCTGCGAACATTACCATTTCAGAGGAGCATACTGCAAACACATCCAAGAAGCACAACAACTTTTCGGAGAACTGAATGCAGTAATGCAACACTCAAAACAAACTAAAAGGTTCATAAAAACCGAGGAAAAAGCAGAGGCATGATAAAAAATGGAACTGATAAACAAGGAAACCCGAAAAACCATAGAGAAATATCCTATGGGTAGTCAAGAAATGGAGGAAGACCCAGTATGCTTCCTCAAATTCTTCACACCATTCGGAAGAGCAACATGGTATGTGATTGAAGGAAAACAACAAAAAGATGGAGATTACCTGTTCTTCGGATATGTGGAATCCCCAATAGACCCACTATTCAACGAACTCGGATACTTCACACTGAATGAATTGAAATCAATAAGAGGACCATTGGGTTTAGGGGTTGAAAGAGACTTGTACTACGAACCAACAAGACTGACCAAAATACAGGAGATGATGGGAATACATGAATGATATGGAAAGATTCATCAAAGAAGTATGTGAAAACTGTTCGCAATTCTATGACTGCGATTCATACTGGGATGAGAACAACATTAAAGAATGCATGGAGAAACAGAACAATGAAAAAAAAGGAAATCCTTGAAGATTACACAACATTGCAGAACACTATTGCGATATATGAATACTTGTCAGAATCAGACCTTGCGGACTGGTATGAAACAAGCAAGAAAGATAATTATGAAGAAATGTTAAAACAATTATGCACCAAATATGATTTGCAATATCATGGGGAGGATGATAATACAGATAGCACACATGAAGGAATTTATGAAACGGAAAACATAATAATAGCAGAACTTGAAAAAAGACTAATAAAATGAGGTTATAAATAATGGAGACAATTGACGGGTACGAACTGTGTCTTGTAGACACAGAATACGATGAACCTTATAATGTGGGCAAGGAACTGTTGGAACAGGACTTTTTCATAGTTCTTGACGAGCCAAGCGGATTGGAATGGTGGGACACAGTGGAAGACACCATGGTCTACACCATGAAAATAACAAGAAGGAACAAGATGCATTCCTTGTTGTTTGTTGAAAAATCCGAAGAAGTCAAGAACCTATATGAGGAAGGTCTTGAAGACTGGACTTGGACGGAAGTGTTATGCTTGGCGAGGAAAGACCTTACTGATGTGATGGTCTGCACAACCAAAAAAGAATTAGGAAAAGCAGAAAGCATCGAACTGTTCATGGCTTGCATACTCCACAACTTGTATGCCTTCATGGACGGATATGTCCAGTCATTATCCCCAGTGGAGATGGTGTGCTTATACTATTAGGAGGAAAAAACTAATGAAAAAAATATCTGCGGATAAATACATCAACGAATGTGTTGAAAAGATAAGTCCAAATGACAAGAGTCCTTTCCCCCACATGATTGGAAGCCTTTACATCAATAAGATGTACAGTGACCTTGACAAAGCAATGAAAGAAGCCAATTCCGACAGGGAAAGGCTTTTCACCATATTCTACTTTGAAACCGAAGACGAGGAGAAATCACTTGAAAAAGCAGACTCATTCATTGAAACACATGACATGAGCAAGTATGATTTCACCACCTATTATGATAACAATCCACATATCCCAACCAAGGAGGCAGTCTATGATTTCAGAACCACTGGCTTGAAAACCAGTGAAATGAAAGAACTTGCGACTGCCTATGCCGAAGAAATTTATAACAAGTATGGTTGGAGAGGATTGCAAGTGCTTTTGTCAAGACAGAGAATCCCTGTTGAGAAATATTGGAATCTTCACAGAGATGTTGAAAGATACATTGATTCCAAATTGGAAAATCATTCTGATTATGAAAAAAGACTAATCAAGATGTACATCAAGGAGGATGCAGAAGCAATTATCGGAGTAGACCTTGCACAGATTAAAGAAAAGAATATTTATTATGACCTTTTCACAGTTTACATTATGGATTATGGATACTGCCGTGGATTAAAAAGAAGCGGAGCATCCTGTGAAACAGTCAAGAATGAATTGAGAAAATTGTACGAGAAATATGACCAAAACTACCGTCTTGACAGATTAGACAATATTTCCAATGAGATGGACTTGCACAAGGAGATGAAGGACATCGAAGACGAGATAGATGAACTCATCAATGTCCAAGACGGCATATTCCAACATTATGATGGATATGGAAATATTGAATGGAATTTCTGATTATTTAAGGAGGAAAAATAAAAATGGAAAATATGATAGATATGATGATGAAAGAAATGAACATTGACAGGAACCATGCGGAAAACCTTGCAAAATCATTTTTCATCCTATTGGATGATGAATTTAGTTTGTTGACTGTCGGGTATTCTGTTTTCCTGATTATGGCGAATGTGCATGAAATGTTGAATTCACAAAATCCTGAATCTGCAAAGATGTTCAAGGAGATGATGTGTGACCTTTCAAAAAGCCTTGGGGGTTGTTAATTTTTCAACCCCTCAAACCGAAAGGTTTAAATACTATAATATACATATATAGTATTGAGGAGGAAACGGAAAATGATAACAAATCCTAAAGTGAAATATTCAATAAGAGCCAGTGTAAACGAAGATGGGAAAACAGTACCATTATATGATGAAGAATATTGCATTCTTGAAAAAATCCTCAAGAATGATAAAATCAGAATAGTTGATGGAACATACCATTACGGCTTACTGATAAATGAAAACTACACCACCATCTATGACAACGAACTTGGAAAAGTCATACATGATGTTATGCGATATGATACTGTTGACAATATTGTCAACAAACTAAACACATATTGCAACAAATGGGTGAAAGAACCATCAACTGAAGAAGGGATAAGAACCATCAACCCTTCATGGTTCAATACAACAGTATACGAAAATGTGGAAGAATTCGTAAAGGAAATCAAGGAAGACATCAGAAAATTCCATAAATATTACCCTGAACATGAATTAAGAAGCATAACCATACACGAATACAATCAGAAATATTACAGGTTAAGTTTCTTCCTTGACGACCACATCATGGAAGAATTCCTTGAATACTGTTTCAGAAAAGAAGATGCCGTGGAAATCATCAACGAATTAAAAAACCAATTCAACATCTGCATTTACAATGAAACAGAAGAGGTCATAATAAAAGAATTATAAGGGAGAATAAAAAAAATGAGTGTTCTTGTTAAAATAGATGAAATGGTCAATGAATGGGAAAACTCCGAAATCGTGGATTATTTTTATGATGGTCTTTACGGGTTCGTGAAGATAACAGGCAATAAGATATATGATAAAATAGAAGAACTGTTTGAAATACAGGGAATCTACAGAATAACAATAGAATTGGAAAAAAACAAGCAAACCATGGAAATAGAATACTATGAAAAGAGGGGCAGATGATGAAAATAAATGAAATGAAAACAAAAATCCTCAACAATGAAAAAGTCAATGATGAAGAACTCCATCAGATTCTTCAAGAATTATTCTATGAGGCAGATTATCCAAGAGAATGCGAATTAAAAATGGACATGGAAGACACTGACAATTATTTCAAGAACATGATACAATTATTGGACAAAGTCATATTGACATTAAGTGATTATGGCATCAGAGCATATGATTCTGAAGAAGTAACTCCTGAAATGATAAAACAGATGGTTGATTTTCTTGACACAGACAATCTGATAAAATTCATAAAAGGAGCGGACAGAAACAATATAATCCTTGTTGATTATGAAGATGGCGATAAAGTATATGTTTATGATGGAATTTTAGATGCTTATACCGACCCATTAATAATTGACATGATTGTTTATGATGAGCATGCACAAGAAGAAAGGGACAAGATAATGGGATTGATAAAAACCTTTTTCAAGGAGGAATAAAGAAAAATGAGGAATGAATTACCAACTGCACCAGTAAAACGGATAATGAAAAAAGCGGACAAGAACATGAACATTTCCAAAGAAGCAGTTGATGAACTGAAATCAACACTTGAAGATTATGGAGGACAAATTTCAAGAATAGCAATCAGGAATGCATTAAGAGACAAAAGGAAAACAGTGATGAAAAAAGATATTGAAGGAATATTCATCATAGACTGGGTCAATATGATGCTTCAGGAAACTGGATGGGTCATATTCCTTGACTGGGATTGTGTCATAATACAAAGCGAGGAATATTCCCATTGGGGAAAAGCATGGTGTCCTAATCATTGCGATGGACATTATGATGGAGACCCTTACATAACTAACCATGAGTTGAGTGATTTGTTGGGATATGCAACTGGACTTGGAAGTGAGTTGTATAATAGGATTCTTCGCAAGACTCGTGGGAAAAGAATATACTTTTAACCGAAAGATTTAAATACTTAAATATACATATATATTATTAGGTGATAACATGGTAAATGTATACAAAGAAGGCGAATTAATCGCCACAGTAAAATACAATAGCAACCTCGACCAATGGAACGGAAACAACTACCAAAACGGAGGAACAGGAAAACATCTCGGAATAACAAAACTTGAAGACGGCACATTCGTAGCAATACACGGAAGCGACTGGCAAGGCGACACAGACTGGGCAGAAATAATCACCCCGAAGAAAGCATACGAACTGATAATGAAATTCGATGAAACCATGCTTGAATGGGAAGCATTCAAAGAACTCAACCGATTCACAGACAAATTATTAAAGGAGGTAGAATTAAAATGAGCGTACTATGTGTACTCCCCTATGTGACATTAGGGGAAGCAACACCCGAATACTTCGAACAAAGCCTCAAGGACGATGGCTTCACAGTCAAATTCCTTGAAGAATACACAGACAAAGAAGGACATCCGAACATACTCTTCGAATTACTGGACAACATGGGCAGATTCTGCATCTACAGAATAAGCACAGGAATGAAATGGGCAGACGACTGGTACGAAAACCATCCCTGCCTGATGCCTGAAGAGATAATCGCAAAATACAATATAGACTAAAAAAAAATACATGATTAGAAATATATATGAGAATATATAAACCTAATCATAAAAGAGGCATGATAAAAAATGAAATACGGACTGATGAAAAAACTAACTTTCCTATTAATCGAACAAGCATACACTGGCGAGTATGATGAAGGAATAGGAGAACTGGAAAGAGACATCACCAATGTGATAAGTGAACTCGGACACAGAGAATACTATGACATCTACAGGGATTTCCCTGAAGCCAAAAAAGTATTGATGAAAATCGAGAACAAGTATGGACATCCGTACCACTGGTTAACCACACCAGAAAAATTCATAGACTGGCTTGAAGAACTGCCAGTCATTTTCGCAGAAAACCAGTGTGAAAGAGGCATTGCAAGAAGCGAAGCAATTGGAGATTACATTTACGAAAATGGATATGACGAATACCTCCTCGGAGGATTCTGAAAAAAAAATGAAATACGGAGGACTGATACTCGACAACACAAAAAAACTAATAATAGCAATAGGAATCGTGTTGATACTATTAGGGTGTTGCATAAGCATTGACTACAGCATCAATCCAAAAAGCAACACAACATACAACAACACAACAATCAAAAACCACAACATGGTAAAAATCAATGAAACATACTATGTCGATATGAACAAGACAGGCAAGGCAGTCAAGAACGGGACGGTGAAAGTAGAACCTGATTTGCCAATCGTAACCATAACTGCCAAGCCAAGTTGCGGATGCAACTACCGAAACCCAAGCAAGTACAAGTACCGATGGTACAAGACAAGTTTCATAAACCATTGTCCAAAATGTGGCAAATGGGGAACACTGCGAAATGTGTACAAGCCCACTGCCAAGTACGAGTACGAACTCACTTGCGATATGCGATTAGGAGGTTGCGATGCAGATTACTGCGGAGTATGTGGCAAAGACAAATTCAGTTGGAGCCATTACTACATCACACTCGCAGAATAAGAGAGGAGAACCCTTGTTTTTTTCCTCTCATATTTTATTATATGAGGAATGAAAAAAGTATGACAAAAGTGAAACCGATGAGCATGAAAAGGATTAACATAATCCTTGAAGAAATATCAGATTACCAACTTGAAAAATTAGACAATGGAGAAATTGTGATGGTGAAAAAGGAGGAAAAAGGATGAGTGAAACAAGAAACTTGGAAAGAATCGCAACTGCACTTGAAAAACAAGTGCAATTATTAGAAGCCCAAAACTTAATACTTGACTCAATAGTAGGCGAACTCGAAAGCATACAAGGAGACAACTACTCCATTGAAAGCATAACAAGAGCAATACTCATGAGATGAAGAAATATGAGATTCGAAGAAATGACTGACAAGGAACTTGAGGAACTTGAAAAAGAACTCAACGGCATAAGTGAAAAAGAAATCAAAGAACAGATGGAATTCGAAAAGATTGAATTTGCAAGAACCGTCTGTGCAAACTGCAACAAACAAGACAAATGCAACACCAAAAAAACCATCAATGACTGCATGAGAAGGAGGATGATAAGATGAAGTACAAATTCAATATATGGACTGGACAAGTAACACAGAATGGACAAGAAATGAATAGTGATACATTGTCCCTTGTTACTGAAATGAACAGGATTGAATTGAAAAAAAAGGAACTTGCAAAAAAATATATGGAACTGCAAGAAAAATATGCCGAACTGAATAATGAGAATATGATATTGAAAAACAGGAAAAACTATCGTGACATCATCGACAACATTCTCGCAGAACACACCAACACCACATGGGTATATGAAAGCCACATCATCGATTACCATTACTGGACAACCAACAAGGAAATAAGTTTCCAACACCAGTTCTTCACAGAACTTGAAAAAGAAGAATTATACATAAGCGACATAAACATCGAAGATGATGAGATACACATATACATAAGGCAATTATGAGAATCTACACTGATGGAAGTTACAATATCGACGAGGATATTGGAGCATGGGCGATAATAACGGAGGAAGGAGAAACACATACAGGTGTGAAAAAGCATACAGACATCTTCGAGATGGAATCATATGCAATACTTGAAGCAATAACATTATACAAGGAGGAACAGGTACTGGATATATTCACGGACAATCTTGCCGTGATGAGAATGATACAGAATCCAAAAGAAAAACACAACAACAGACATTTCACAATCAACGAAATCAACAAACTGATAACATTGATGGGGTTGGATGTCAGATTGCACAAGGTGAAATCCCATCAACACCCCATGAATGTCAAAGCAGACACATTAGCGAAACAAAGGATTCGCAAGGAGACAACACTCATGAGTTACTCTGAAGAATACAAGCAACTTAAAGCAAGTGAAAAAGAACTGATTGGAAAGATAGAAACATCATTACAGGAACTTGAATCAACAGACTCGTATGTTGACAGGGGAGCAAGTGAAAACCTGACAATAATATGGGAAGGAGAACTGAACCCGTCACATATAAATTACTTGCAAGAGAACATTGGAGAAATCAAACAGATAAAATCACACAAACATTACAACAGGATGGCAATTGAATTCAAATGAAACGAATAAACTACAACAAGGGAATACTATGGTGGAATTACAGGATAATGTGCAATCATTGCGGAGCAACCATGAACAAACCAGTATGGTGGCTCAAACTACAATACATATTCCATGACAAGTTATACTACACTTGTCCTCACTGCCACAAGACAAGTTGCTACACCACATTCTTCAACATGGTGCATGAAACAACAGACACAGAAGAAAAAGAGATAAACAAATTTCCAAAATGGGATGAAAGAATAAGATGAAAGCAAAGGAATTAATCGGCTTGTTGGAAGAACTCGACCCTGATGAAGAAGTATATTACATGGACTTCTACACCAACCAAGCCAAAAAAGTCACAGGAATAGTTGAAAAATACAACAAGATTGTCGGATGGACTGCCAAGGTGAAAGTGATAATATGAATGCCCTCATATTCATTGCAGATGTTCTCGTATTCATCGCACTGATGATGATGCTATTATCCTTCCTCGTGGCATTATTCATAGAATGGTGAACCCAATGAAGTGCAATACCTGCAAACACAAAAGAGTACATAAGAAAGGCAACACGGCAGTAGCCTACTGTGAACTGAACATGAAAGAATGGAAAATCAAGGACAAGGACTGCTATGAAACTAATACTAATTGAAAACTGCAACAATTGTCCCTACAATGACTACTTTTTCATTGAAGATGTGGTTGAAAATATGAAATACTGTCCATTAATGGATTTCCCAATACGATGGAAATCAGGACTGGAGGAAAACAGATGAAATCATCAGAAAAATTCATGGACTCATTGCACACAGTAATATTCTATGCTTGTATGAAAATACTGGAAGAAGAACACATAACACATGAAGAACAACAAGTAGGGTACGATGTCATCCAAAAATTTGATGAACTGGCAGACAATATAATCGCACTGAAAACAGTGATAGATTGCTATGACTCGCTCAACACATTGAATGATTACATGCTCAACTACTTGATAAATGAGGATATAAATGATTTCTTGAAATATCTTGACTTCATGAACAGTGATGACTTGGAAAAAATAAGAAAGAGGCTCGAAGAATGAACTACACGGAATTCAACAAGACGCTACTAACAATGATTCATGGAAAAAACCATAAGAAAATGATTGTGAAATGCTCTGACGGATTATTCGCATTGCATGATGAGGAAACAGGTGAAATAGTGGCATGGGTGAAGACCAATCATGCAACCGTTGAAGACAAGAACCTGCTCCTTGACCAATTGGAATTCATGGAAAAAGTGGTAAGAGAGCAAACCAAAATAATCAAGGATAAAGAACAAAAAATAAACGAGTTGGAAAATATTATTAAACAACAGAAAAAATTAATAGGTGTGTTGTATGAAGCCAGTGGTTTTGATGATTGAAAAAGACTACAAGAACCATGTCTCACCTTACAAGCCCAAACCTTTATGCAGTTGTTGGTATGGTGACAAGATGGTTGACATGTATGCAAGGTTCGGTTTCGAGGAGCATAAGGTAGACTGGAGCAAAGTTTATAAGGGTCATTCGCATTTTGATTATGATGAATTTTACAGTCAGTTTCCAGTAGTTGATGATAATGAAATAGAGGAACTTGAAATAAGCAGGAAAGCACATCATGATTTCCTGTATTTACATTGATTTAATGGTGATGGATTATGATATTAGGCGAAGAAGATTATTGCATATTCGGAGAAGGCTACTGCAAATGGTGCAGGCATTGTCCAGTAAGACATGAGGAGGATGGAGAATGAGTAAAAGCGAAACAGAGGAAGCAAGTTGCATTGTTGATGGCATTGATTTGTTGAAGCATCTTGCATTAATCAAGAAGTATGTTTTCGAGAATGACAAGGAAAGAGCATACTTATGTGCGGATTATATTGAACAGGAACTTCACAAGGTAATCTATGGAAACACTGCAATAGATTGGGATTGGAAGAAGCCATGATATAGGTGGAGCATGAAGCATTTGACAATCATGATATTGCTTGTCATCATATCAGATACTGCTCTTTTAATTGGCACATATTCCCAAAATAATAATGTTTTAATAGTATGTTTATTATTGTATATGGTACTGGTCGCCTGCACTGTATATGATATGTGCATGAATAACCAAAAGATTTAAATACTAAAATATACATATATGATATTAAGGAGTTACAAGGATTAAATCATTAAAGGATATGGTGATAAAAATGAATGAAAAACGATTTAAATTCTATTCTGACGATTATATTATAGGAATAATAGATACTGCAACTGGGGAAAAACTAAACCATTTCGCAACTATCGATTTGTTAAATGAACAACAATCAACTATTTCACAATTGGAAACAGAAAAACAATACTGGAAAAGCAAAGCAATGACATTACTAATGCAAGTCCGCAGACTGACCCCACGAATGACCGACAAAGAAGTGAAAGAATTCGCCAAGGAGTTAGAAGAAGATGAGTGACTTGTTTATGGTATTGGAGACAAAATCTTTCAAAATTCTTGGAAATTGTGCCATTAAAAATTTCAGTCATAGTCAAATATACAAATCATGGCATATACATTTCCAAAATGGTGATGACATGTTCATATATGATAAAAACATTATAAAGTTGGGAATCTATGATGAGGATTTCAATTCAATTGCATTAGCAGTTACTGGTCACTTCAAATATATTAGAGATAATTCGGATGAAAAAGGAGTTAGAAAATGAGTGAAAAAAGATTTTTCACAAAAATCAATGAAACACTTATTATCATTGACAAAAAAGGAAATCATAAAATAAAAGACATGAACAAGGCTTGCGAAGTCCTGAACAAGATAGCCGAAATTAATGAAAAACTATACATGTGTCTTCGTATTGATGATGAGCTTGACAGGGAAAAAATGGAAGCATTGAAGGATGCGGAAACGGAAATCAAATTATTGAATAGTTACCTTGTGGAGAAAGGATTGGCAGAGGATTATATCCAATGGAAAAAGATGGAGTGAATAAATGAAAAAAATGAAAAGAGTAATGGTTGTTTCTGATTGTAAAGATTGTAATTATTTTGAAAAGGAAATATATTATACTGGAAGATTAATCAGACAAAAACATATCTTCTTCAAGTGCAAGAAGTTGAGTTTGCATTGGAAATGGGATGATTTTTTCGATGTTTATGAATACTGCCCACTCCCGAAACATGAGGAAAAAGGGAGTGATGAGTGATGAGTGAATGTTTTTATTGCAATCATTGTTTTAGAGACGACAATTATGGTGAATGTTGTCTTTGTGAAAATTCCGACTATTATACAAGAAGTTGGGATTTAGATTGGAGAATCGTAACCGATTGCAGATACTTTGATGATATAAGAAACAAGGAGTCAGAATGATGAGTGAATTATATGGAGATAAATTGATGTTTGGAGTATGGTTGCTTATAATCTTGCTCATAGCACCTTGTTGTTATACTTTCGTTTACCATAACTTTCAACTTTTAGGATTCTGTATTGGGTACATCATGGGCATTGTAAGTGGAATTATTATACATGGTTTGTATATATTGGAGTGTGATAACTGATGATAACAGTAATATTCTTTATACTTATATATGTTCTAATTATTATGACTCTCGGTTTTTTGATTTATTCATATATTGATTATTTAAAAATCGTTAAAGAAATTGATGAAGTGCTTGAAGATGACGAATAAATGTCGCAAATGTTTAAGACCACTATATGCCTGTAGGTATGATTGTGCTTATGTTGTATGGGAACATTGTACTGCTCCAAAAAAACAATATGAGTCTTGCAGATTTTATATGAATGAAGAAAAAAATTATAAATAGAGTGTAAGCATGAATGAGAAAAGATTTAAATTAATTCAAATTGACGACTATGTTTTTCAAATAAAAGATATTAATAATGATTTGTATCTTGTTGCAGAACAGATTTGCAATTTGATGAATGAGCAACAAGCCACCATCACAGAGTTGGAAAGAAAAGTAAAAAAATATGCAAAAATTGGTGATGAGCAATTAAAACAGATAATAGAATTGCAAGATGAACTTAATGAGTGCAGAGCAAGACCTACACTTGCTACTGATGAAAGAGGATTTGTAAAGGTGGAATATAGATGAGATATGAATTGAATTTTGATGAAGATAAGATTATTGACATTGAAGCAATCGGTGATAATGGTGTCCTTGGTTTAAAGGATTGTTGCAAGATAATGAATGAGCAAGAAGCCATCATCAATGAATTGGAAGAAACTAATAAGGCAATGTATAAAAGACTCAAAGAACAATCAGATATAATCTATCAATTAACCCAAAAATTGGAAAAGCATATGACCGAAAATGAATTGAAGGAATTGATGGAAGATTGGGGTTTATGATGAAAAAAAATATGGCAAACGAAAACATCGAGAAATTGTATGAAGCAATTTCACCTTTATTGGAGAAACAACAACACCCTTTACCGAACAGGGCAATGGTAACAATCAAAATATCGGAAGGAAGCATAGTTATTTATGTTGAACAACAAATCATTATATGAAGGGAAAAAACTTTCGAGATAAAAGATGGAGAGTGTAAGGAATGAATGGCGTGCAAGATTTAGGTCGGATTGATGGTCTTGATGAATACATTGAGAAACAGTTAGCAGAAAAGCAGAAAATCATTGATAAACAACAATCAACTATTTCTGCTTTAAAAGAAGAAAACAACCAATTAAAAAAGGAAAAACACGAATTAACCAAAAAATTAAAAGAATGTTACATGCGATTATACAGGTTCACTTGCAGGTGATGAATTATGAGTGAAAAACAGGACATTATTGAAGATATGAAAAAAGGGATAAAAGAAAACCCCACAACAAAAAAATATCTCGACCGAATGATTGCCGATGGCATTGACGAGGACACTGCATTAGATATCATGATTCTTGCTTGGCAAAACCATAAGAGGTGGAATGATGAATGAACAACGATTTACAGTTGATGGTTTGAATATTCAAGATAACTCTATAAAAGGAAGATTATATTTACTAGGAGAACAAGGAGGGGTTAATGCTTTATGCAATCTGCTTAATGGGTTAAATAATAAAATGAATCGATTGGAAGCAGAGAATGAGCATCTCCGAAAAAGAGTTAAAGCAATCCTTGATGAATTGTATTGCAAAGACAGAAAATTGGAAGAATTGGGAATCCCTATTGAGTGTTGTGATAAAAAATGAGTGAAAAACGATTTGAAATATCAAAAGATAAAAAACGAATATTTGACAATATGACAGATGAATTCCTTGACATTGAAGATGCTTGTACAATACTGAATAAAGGCTTCAATTACCTGATATATCCAATTACAATCTGTGAAGATTTCAACTGGAAGATAATTGCAGAGGAAATCAAGGAAGGTTATGAGGATTTGAAAAAAGTAAAAGAAGAAGGAAAAGAAAGATTTCATAATGAAGAAACTGGACATATAATTGTCATAGAATTTGAAAAGGATATGAAAATATGAATGAACAACGATTTGCTCTTTCTGAATATTCAACAGTATACAGATATTCTGTGATTGATAATATTCAAAAAGGAACATTAAAAGCAAATGAAATAATTATTTTATTGAATAAAATGTCTGATGAAATTGATGAGCAACAAGCCACAATCCAATCCTTAAAAGAAGAGAATAAGAAACTTAGTGACGAATTATACAATTGTGAAAAGTTTCGTTATCAAGTATTCCAAGGATTAAATGAATTAAATAGGGATTGATTCATGAAATTAAATATTAAAATTGACAACAACCCAGTAACCAAAATTAAAAAAGAGGAATGGGATAAGTCTGTGGAATTAATAAGTGTTGAAGTGTGGAAAACATTAATTAAAATAAGGTGTGATTATTAAATGAATAAGAAACGATTCGAGTGTGTTTTCGTTGAAGATGAATTCGGCGGAACTTACCGAAGATTAAAAGACAACAAAACTGGAATAGTGCATATGACTTGTGATGTTGCAGATTTGTTGAACTTTCAAAACACACAAATCAAATGCTTGAAAGAAGAGAATGAGCAGTTAAGGGAAACCAATAAGAGACTTGATGATGATTTGTACAATTGCAGAGCAAACAAGAACATAATAAGCAAAGTATTGAAGTTATGGCAAGACACATTAGCAGAATATGACATCTACACAATCAAAGACTTTAGAAAGTCATTTGAACTTGATGCCAAAACCAATAAGGAAAAAGATGAGAAAATCAAAGAATTACAAGTTAAGGTCTTAAATTTAGAATTAAAATGAAAATATTGCCAATTGATAATTGCACGGATTGTCCTCATTATCGGTGGATTGATGTAAATTATTCCTTGGAGTGTGGATTGACTTGCGAGCAAATTCGGTACAAGGAAATCGGTGCGGAAAAGGCTCTTATGAAATTGTTTAACCAATGCCCTCTTCAAGAGTATTCAATAGATGAAATCAACTTATTAAGTGCTTTTCTTATTGAACAGGGATTGGCAGAAGAATATATCCGATGGAAAGGAGTAGTTGATGAAAATGGATGAGAAACGATTTAAACTTATCAAGGGTGTTAAAAAAGGCACTCATAGTGGAATATGGGATAATCTGAAACAACATAATATGGGAATAGGTGATGAACTATGGATTGGAGAAGTTGTCGCCATGTTGAATGAGGGAGTTGCTATTGTAGAAGAAAACAAGGAACTCAAGCTACAATTGGAGGCATTTAAAGAGAAATTATGTGAGTTGGGAGTGTCTGATGTGAAATTGTATGGGAAAAGATATTCTACTGGATTGGAGGAATGGTTGGAATGAGTGAAAAACGGTTTGTGTGTATTGATATTGGTTACGGTGATGAATGGTACATTACAGACAATGGGGAAAAATTATCTGAAATGGAAATCGTGGATTTGTTGAACAAGCAACAATCCACCATCATTGCTCTTAAAAGGAGATTGGAAAAGATTAATGGAGGCTATGGACTTTTGACACATCGTAATGGACTGACTGCAAACGAATGGGTAATTGAGAGTCAAGAAAAAGAACTGAAAAATAAAGATGACCAAATATCCGATTGGATAGAGCAACATAGCAAGGATATTGTAACAATTGGTGAACAGAAATACACCATCAACCGATTGGAAGAAGAAAAAGACAATATGAACTTGTTTATTAAGCAAACAATAGAACCCTTACTATTCGATTGTGTTTTTGAATTAAATACAATTGAGTCTATGAGTCAAGTTGAATTAGCAGGGAAGATTGAAGATGAAATCATTCCATTCATTCAAGACTCCAAATACTTAAAATACGAAAGTCCTGAAGAAGCGAAACAAGACAAATCAGAATAGGTGGTATTGATGAGAGAGAATAGGATTGTGATAAGTAATACTTTGTTGAGATTGCTTGTTTGTATTGCTACAAGCAGTAGGGGTTGGACTGATAAACAACATGAGTTTATGAGAAAATTGGAAAAGGAGTTGTTTGATGATGAGTGAAGGTGAAATAATTAAAAAAGTAGATGAATTCGGCGAAGAATACTATTCCAAAGAAATCAACATGAAGATTAATTTCAACACTTACAATGATGGAATTATCGAAGAGAATATTGAAATGATGATAATGGAATGCTTGAACGACAAATCATTTGATGAGTTGGGTTGGTTTGAGGAAAGTGATTAGGCATGATTGAAAAAAGGTTCAGTTTCGGAGCAGTCAGTCCGAATATTGCAACAATCAAAGAAAATGACAATTCACTGGATATTGGTGAAATCGTGGACATACTGAATAATCAAGATGAGCAAATCAGACAACTTGAAGAAGAGAAAATCGAGTTGATGGAGGACAATGCCTGTCAATACCGAGAAATCCAAAAATTAGAATCAGAAAATGAACAATTAATGATAAAGACATTCCTTTTTGAAAAAGGAATTACAATCTTCTTGAAGAAGGAAGAACAGATGAAATTGTATGATTATGTGGATTTAGAAATGAAGAGAGAAATGAATAGAAAGATTTAAATAGTAGAATATACAAATATAAGTATGAGAAGAAATCAGGAGATGATATGAATGAACTTAAAAGAAACAATTAGGATTCAAGAAGCACTCTGCATCGACGGATGCTTCAAAATGAAAAGCGTTGCATTGAAGGAAGGCAGGGATGTCATCCTCAAGATGCACAAAGAAGATGTCGGCTCCGTACTCATGGAGTTACTGGAGAACAATGAAACAGTCGAAATTGTCGGCATTGAAGAAAATGTCGAAGTCGGCGAACACGAGACACTTGAAAAAGCAATCGTGTTAAGAGTAAAATTCGTTGGTTAAAACCGACATGGAAAAAGCATGTCGGAATTAAACCAAAAAAAGGAGGTGAAACCTAATGACTGAATTATCAATACAGAAATATGGAGAAATGGGCAATCTTTATGAAAAAGCAGGACCAATAGTTGATTGGCTATTCGATTACATCTACCCGTTCATGATAATGGAAGGAGAACCCATATGGCTAAACGAGAAAATGCTACAAGAAATCAAGGAATGGTTGGAAAAAACAATACAATCAAACAATCCTCTGCAAGACCTCGACCCTGAATTAATGGTATGGGGAAAAAACAAGGACGACCTCAATATTGAAACACACCAACACTTGCTTGAAGAAATCAACAAGGTAGACATGGAAGAAGTCGATGATTATTTCATACTTCTTTATGACATCGATTAAACTTATAATTTTATATATGAATATATACAAATATAATAATTGGAAAGGGGGAATGATACTTAAAAAAAAATTATGGAGAAAACGAACAAAATGATGGAGATAAAACTGAAGATACCGAAAGAAGAAATCATATACGAGGGAAAAGTAAAAAAATCAAAAACAGGACAGGGATATGTGCATATGAATGACCAGTACATAGGAAACAGAGCCTATGTTATAATGCCACAGAAAATGAAAAAAACACCTGAACATTATGAAATAGTAGTTGATGAGATACAGAACATAGGTGTGCATCCGAATAATGACCATACTTGCAAACTCAATTTAAGTCAGAAATATGTTGGGAGAAAATGCATAGTGATAATAGCAGATGATTTTTAGTTGGAATAAATTTAAATAACACTTCTTGACATATTATATAATCAAGCAGGTAAGATTTCGCTCTTGTCTGTACGATTTTTTTTATCGATTCATAATACATTTCTTCCCCAAATAAGCATAAGGGAGCATATTCATGTTCCCTTAACTTTTATTGGATAAACATTAAACCGAAAGGTTTAAATACTATAATAGACATATATAATATCAAGGGATAGATAGAAAGATAACAAACACCCCATAATAAGCATTACTATTTCTATAAATATCCGACTATTTATCCCCTATCACCCCCAATAAATCACAATGATGTTACAAAAAAATAAAAGAAAAAACAGGAAGGAAAAAAATGAATCCCATACTTCATAATATGATAGTTTCAATCTACTTGCTATTGAGTGGAGAAAAACGGTTAGATAAGCAAGTGGAAACCTACAAAAGATTATGGAAACTGATAATTCTCATGGCTTTATTTATATTAACCATGATGGTTGTGTGCTTCCTACTCGTACCAATCGAGTTTCATAGCACACCATTAGCATAAAAAAAAAGATGGAGGAAAAAAATTATGGCATGGAAGACAGAGGACGACTATGAATTTGAAAATAGCAATGACCTTGAATTCTGGAATCCTGAAGCAGGAGACAGTCTTGAAGGAACAGTAAAAACAGAACCTAAAAAAGGTAGTTATGAAAAATACTACTTAATAGTTGAAGATGATGAGGGAAACACTTGGGCAACCACCCAATGTGCCCGTCTTGACTATCAGATTAAAAAGATGAAAATTCAAGAGGGCGAATATGTCCTCATCGAATACAACGGACAGATAGAAGACCAAAACAATGCCCACGATTACAAATTATATGTGGACAGAGATGAATAAGAAAGTGAATAATTTCACTTTCATTTTTTTTATTATGGGAGATATGATATTATGAACATATATGAAAAAATAATGAATGCAAGAATAAAATTCCTTGAATCAAATGTGAAAAAAAGCGGAAGAAACGATTTTCAAAAGTTCAATTACTATGAACTTAACGATATTGTTCCAACTGCAACCCGTATCTGCAATGAGTTGGGCATTTATACCCAAGTTGATATGGGAAGCCAATACTACGGATTCGCCACAATGACCGCAATCAATGTGGACGAACCTAAAGAACAGGTGCATTTCAGACTTAAAATGCCAGAGATAAACAATGCGAACATCAACAATGCATTGCAAGACACTGGCAGACTCGAAACCTATTTGAGAAGATACCTGTATATGTTGTTCCTTGACATCGCAGAGAATGATGAAGTCGATGCAAGCGACAATTCCAAAAAAGAAAAACCTAAACCAAGAAACAAGCCAACCCCTCCACCGAAAAGAACAACTCCGAAAACAAGGAAACTCACAAAAAAACAACAAGAAAAAATGAAAGAAATGAGTCCAGTCCTTAAAGTCATACTTGATGAAATAGGAAAAGACCCGACAATGAAACAAGTCCTTGATAAATTATCAACACTTGAAGAAAATGGAGAACTGGAACATGAACAAAGATTAACTATCGCCAAGAAATTATCTACAATTTAATATTATTTTTTTTGTCTCGAGTGGTGGTGATACATGGAATATATTCCAATACAAGGAACATCATATGAAATAAAAGTAACAATAATAAATGGGAAATACAATTACTTCCTACGACAACAAGGCGAAGAACCATACAATATAGGAACAACAAACAAAGCACCCCTTGAAATAACCAAAATGAGTGAGATTGGAAAATCAATATTCAATCCACTCAAAAACAAGGGATACACTGCAATCAACGACAATGAAAGAAATCAGAAAAGAGATAAAGATTTCAGAACAATCCTTGAAAAACTTGACACTGCAATACGAACAGACCAAGAACAAGAACAAGCGGAACTTGAACAAGCAGAACAAGAACAAAACAAGAAATATGTTGAATGCTACGGCAAATTCCTCGCAAAAAGAAACCAACACAAATACACAACACTCCAATACCTCGGACAAATATGCCAAGGAGCAGGAGTCGGATTAGCAGAGAATGTGTTAAAAGTATATGTTGCCCTATTATTAACAATCCTCGGAGTCAAAGCAACAAACATAATCGCCATAGGAAAACAATCCAGTGGAAAAACCCACTGCCTCGAAAGAGCACTGGAAATGATACCACAGGAATTCGTAGTAAGGGGGGTGCATACAAAGGCATACTTTTTCACCAAGTTCAACGGTCAAGATGTAAGCAGAAGAATATTTTACCTCGGAGACCTCGGAGGAATCAAGGATGACCAAAATACCATCGACACAAGAGACATACTCAAAGAACTCAACACCGACGGGTATGTTGAAAGAGGAATAAACATTGATGGAGAAGCACATGACGAATGGGTCAAAGGATACCCCGCAATCGTCTACTCCACAGTCGAAGAAGACATCATCAATGACCAAGAAAAAAGCCGAAGCACATTAATAAATCCTGGAAGCGTAGACCAAGACAAACTAACCTTATACAATTCAGTCCATGAATCCCCAGGAGAAGACATACACCTTCTTGAAGAAATAAATGAAGACATCATGAGTGTGCAGGGATTAACATGGTACTTGAAAGAAAACATCAATGATTATGAAATATTCAACCCTTACATGTTCAATGTAAGCGAATTCCTTGCAGAAATGGAGGACTTCAACCGTAAAATCAAGGAATTCGACAAGACACTCTTCATTGTCTCATTATTGAACAACCCATTCATACTCGAACATGACATATACTATGACGAGGAAACATATGAAAAAAAAAGAACAAAACTCATCATCGCATCCAAACAAGATGTGTTGAATGCACTTGCAATATTCGACGGAGCAAACAACCTCCTGCCCACAGAAACCGCACTCCTCAAAGGACTCAACAAATCCTACAGAGAATGCGGAATACCCTATGATGATGAAATAACAGTAAGCGAGTATGAGAAGATAGTAATCCAAAAAGGAGAAAAAGACTTATTTTACACAGATGATGATGGAAGCCTGATTGGATGGGACACCCAGTATGTTGAAGAAAAAAAGGAAATACATTATTTCTTCTTCACAGTAAGAAGCATAAGAAGAGCCTATGCCAGTCAATTATGGTACAGGAATGTGAAAAACAAACTCCCCCAAAAACTACGGAAACTCTACGAAAACAAATACCTGATAAAAATAGGCAAATCAAAAAACAATGAAAACATTTACGGATTAGCCCCCAACTTGTCAGAAAAAATAGAAAACAACATACCAAGTTTCGGAGGAGAAAGACTCAAAAAAGGAAAAATGGAATTCCAACGAAAATATCCCTCATTAAACAAGGAATTCACAGAATTCATTGACAAGGACAGGATGAAAAGATGCAGTCATGTTGATTTCGAGATAAATGAATCAACACTCTACAAAGTGCCATGGGATATAAAATTTTAAAAGAGGAGGATTAAATTGGAGAAAATATACGAATTATTATTTGTTCCCAACGAACATTACATAACAATAAAGAAGAACAATGGGGGATACCCCACGAAGATATCTTCTCCATAATCCTGAAGAAATCAATAAGGAAGTGCAGAAACAGGAAGCAACTGATGATTTATTCATAACCAAGTATCCCAATAATGAAAACATATGCACCATAATACTGGATTTTGATAGCAAGGAAAACACTGAAAAAGCCTTTCATGAAACAATGGTGATTCATAATTTCCTCAAATACAAGGGAGTCAACACAGTAATAGTATCCTCAACACACAAAGGATACCACCTGTATATCCAAATTCCCCCAACAAAGTTCGATAAAGAAACATTAGGACTTGAAAGAGCAGAACGGAACAAGGTGTTCAACATATTCACAATGAACATCATAAACCAATCATATTTCCAATTCAAAAGCCTTGACCGAACAAACACTCATGCAGGACTTGGGGGGAACATAAGAATAATCGGAAGCACACACCCCAAGACAAACAAGAAAGTCCATATCATAAAGGGAAAATTCATCACAGATTATGAAAAAATCAACAATGAATCAGGACACTATGTTAAAACAATGTATGAATCATCCAAAAACCAGTACAATATTGAAAAAACAATCAATGAAAAGAAAATACATGAAGACATCATAAAAAGAAGACAGAAATATGGAGCAAAATTCAAAACAGACCCCATAAAAGAAAACGACCTGCGGGAGATATTCCCACAAAAATATGGGGGAACAGTTAAGAAATACGATGGCTACATATTCATGCAATGCCCATTCCATGTCGACCGAGCACCTTCATTGAAAGTCACGAAGGAATGGTTTTACTGCACTGCATGTGGAAAAAAAGGCAACATATGGACACTCATCAAGGAAAAGGAAATAAAGTTATGAAAGTAATTGTGGATTCAAGAGAAACAGGCAAAAGGAAAAAGAAAGCAGAGAAAATATTCGACGAGATTGTAATAAAACAATTGGAGTATGGAGATTATGTGTACAAGGACACTGGCGTCGAGTTCAAGACAGTATCCGATTTCATAAGCAGTGTGAAATCCAAAAGAATGCAGAACCAAGCCGTAGGCTTACGGGAAAACTACAATCATCATTATGTCATAATATACGGCGATGTTCAGAAAACACTCCGACAATTATACCGTACAAGGCACCCGTTCAGTGTGAAGCAGTATCTTGGAGCATTGGCAAGCATCTCCCAAATAACCCATGTGTTGCATGTGGATAATGAGATGCAGGCATTCCGTTTGACGAGGAAACTTTTTGAAAAAAGCACCGACAACAAGAACAGGCTCACAAGGAAACCAACGACCCGTCATGAAAACAAAATAATAACAATATTAACTATTATCGGGAATATTGGTGATGAAAGAGCACAACAACTCGTTAATGAATTCAATATCAGAACAATAGAGGATTTGCTTGAATTAACCTATGATGACATAACAAGTCTTAAAGGCTTCGGAGACAAGACTGCGAAAAAGATACTTAAATACTTGAAGGATTGAAGATACAATGACCTTGCCCAAAAAAATAAAAGAAGACCGAGTGCTTACCCTTATAAAAGCATACCTTGTCCTTAAAAAGAAAGGAACAAGCAAACAGATAGTTGACTTCATAAACTGGAATAATTTCGGAGTGGATATCACAACAAGACAAGTTGACAGGATAATGCACAACAACAGGTACAGGAAATCATCAACAGGAAGATGCAGTATCAAAAACTGTTACGAGTACGAGGACACATCACCAAGAACATATTATATACATAAAGATGAATAGAAAAAGAAATAAAAGAGGAACAACAATAACTTTAATCAAGGAGAACTGGAAAAAATGGTTAAATGTACAGAATGCGGAAGCAACAGAACACAATGGAGATGCAATAACAAAGAGCAGATAATCACAAAATACAAATGCAAGGATTGTGGAGCAATAATAAAAATCCCAATGGAAAACAGGGAAAAAACAGAATTTGCAGAATTCTTCAGTAACCTAATACATGAAATAACAAAGGAAAAAAAACAGGGAGATATAAGATTATCCAAAAATTACACACAATCACGAGATGGAGGATACACAATAACAAAAATGAAAAATGGTGAAACATATTATGTTGGAAGATGCAATACGGAGGAACAGGCGAAAATGATAGTGGAAAAAATGAATGAATGCGACTGGGATATGAAACAAGCGAACAGGATAAGGAGTACAGTGATGAGAAAATGTTAATAGGACAGAAAGAATTAATAAGATTATTCCCTGATTTCAAGGAAGATGTTGGGGGAAACGGGATAGACCTTCGAGTAGGGAAAGTAGAGGGAATCATGCAAGACCACCAACCAATAGGGTGCCTGAATGACGAGAAGCTCGTCCCAAATTATTACACCATTCCAGTTAAAGATGGAAAATATGAATTATTGCCTCATAATTTCTATTTCATGACTGTTGACAGACCGATAAGGATTCCGAGCGGGTACATACAGACCTACCTGTTGAGAAGCACTTTCTGCAGGTGCGGTTTAATCCTTTCCAGTGCCGTCGGCGACAGTGGATTCCAAGGAACACTGATGATGGGATTGTACAATTCAAGCCCCAAGAAAATCACCATTGGAGAAAACGAGAGAATAATGCAGGCACTAACATGGAAGACAGATGAAACAGTAACAGATTACGATGGAGAATACCAAAATAATGAAATCTATGAACGATAAACTCACAAGACTTGAAGAATTGTACCATTGCAGTTTTTTCAAGTATGAAAAAGCAGATGTTAATTTTTTAAGGCTCTGCACCAAGAACAAGGTAAGCATGAACAACCTGATACATATCAAGCACATATTATCCAAGCATGATTACCAACCCTATTGTTTTGAAGCAATGGATGACACATTATTCATCACCTTCTATGAAAAAAAGTAGGCTACTGCGACGATATTACAAGGAACTTGCAGAATTATCAAGGTTGAAAGAAGAGAACCCCGAAGAGTACTCACAAAAGTACCGTGACAAACTATTCCAAATAAAACAACTAATACGATACAACAGAATAATAACATACGAATATGAAGAATGAACTACACTGACTCATTAAAAGAAGCGAAAAAAATACAAGGAATAAATCTAAAAACAGATGAAATCCCCATAACAATCTATATGAAAAACAATGGAGACATCCTCCAAGTATGCTTCATAGAAAAAGAAACAATAAACCATCTCATAATAATTGAAATAATGAACCAAGGAGAACAAATAAGAATAATACCAAAAAACAATATAGAATACATAAGCATACATTATTTCATAGAAGAAGAAGAGAAAAGCGAACATATTAACTTATACCAGTGATTAACAATGAATGTGCTAAACAACAACGGAGAAACAGAACCCTTCAACAGTAAAAGAATAAGACAGAAAATCCTTGAAGAAACAGAACTCGACAAGGACGAAGTAAACAAGATAACAAGAAGCGTGCTTAACACTATCAAAGAGAACTACACTGATGAAGTAAGCACAAGTACAATCAGAGCATTAATCAACCAACAATTAATCAAAAGAGGCTTGACCACCGAGGAAGAGAAATCAAGAAAACTCGGAATGAGTGTTCAAGACTTCGAAGACCTGCTCGTCAATGGTTGCAACGACAATGCCAACATCGGATTCAGTCCTGAAATGATAGCCAAATATGCCTATGACAGCATAGCGAAGGAGTATGCCTTGTTGAAAATGCCGACTGAATGTGCAGAGGCACACAAGCAAGGATTAATCCACATACACGACCTCGAATACTACAACACAAGACCCAACTGCATGAATTATGATTTGCGATTCTTCGCAAGGAACGGCTTGAAAATTGATGGAAAAGGAGACATGGGGAGTGTAGCCAATCCTCCAAAAAGCATTGAAGTCCTATTGAACCATATGCTCCAAGGGCTCATGGCGGGAGCGACTGTGTTCAGTGGAGGACAGGGCTATGTGAACTTCAATACGCTATTGGCTCCGTTCTGCCGTGGAAGAACCTACAAGGAAATCAAGCAAGCAATACAGGGCTTCATCTTCAACTGCAACATGAGTCTCATCTGCCGTGGAGGACAAGTCTTGTTCAGTAGCATCGCATTGGATTTAAGTTGTCCGCCAGTATTGGCTGATGAACCTGCAGTGAGTTTCGGAGGAATAACAAGCGGAACATACAAGGATTATCAGGAAGAAGCGGACATGATATTTCGAGCAGTATGTGAAGTCAGTAACGAGAAAGACGGCGAGAATGCATGGCACCGTTTTCCAAATATAATGTTCAACATCAGAGAAGGAGACCTTGACGAGTACAAAGGCACCTGCAAACTCCTGCACGAAACTGGAGCAAACAATCCGACCATCTACTACAACAACTGCACAGGGATTGAAAAAAGCATCATGGGTTGCAGAACCGCATTGCCTATGAATTATCGTGGAACTTATGAAGAGGATTGTGTGAATACTGGAAATTTCATGTACAATACAATCAACCTGCCTTTAATCGCATTGGAGGTTGATGGAAACCTTGAAAAATTCTACACCAAACTCAACGAGGTTTGTGAAATATGCTACAAGAGCCTGTTGCATCGTAGGGAAACAGTCATTGACATAATCTACAACAAGCACATAGCAGACTTCCTGCTCCAAAAAGACAATGAAACAGGCGAGCCTTTATGGGATATTGACAGAACAACAATCACCCTCGGCTATTGCGGACTTAATGAAGCCTTGATAGTTCTGACTGGAAAACCAATCACTGATGAAGCAACCGAGGACTTGGGTGTTGAGATAATTGAGTTCATCAATATGAAAAAGGAGGAATTCCACAACCGTGACGGTCTTCGTTGGAGTGTTATTGCCTCACCTGCCGAATCTACTGCACATCGTTTCGCAGAAATAATCAAACAGAAATATCCGAAAGCAACAGTGCAAGGAAACAAGGACTACTATTACCTGACCAACAGTCACCATATCCCAGTTAGCAGTGGTGTTCCTTGGATAGACCATATCCGTAATGCAAGGAAGTTCCACCATTTAAGCATGGGTGGAGCATTGTTGCACATATGGAGCGGAGAAGTATGGTCTGACCCAGTGGCTATATGGAAACTGAACAAGAGGATACTTGAAATGGGCAATCCGATATTCTGGGCATACAGTAAAGTCTTCACTTTCTGTCGTGAATGCAAGTTCACCATCAACGACAAACTTGATGTGTGTCCAGTATGCGGAAGCCGTAATTTAAGAGTATATGACCGCATCACTGGTTATTACCTGCCAGTAGACACTTATAACAACGGCAAGAAACAGGAATTCAAAGAAAGACACAGACATGTGATTACAGAAAAAAAATGACCCCACGAATACCCTATTACAAGAAAGGATTCAAGATAAATGGTGACTGGATAAGATTCTCCGAAGGAGGCTTTGATGAATGGTGCGTCTACATCAACAACAGTATCCCATTGGATAAGGATTATTTCACCAGTCTTGAAGATTTGAAGAACGAGTATGGAAGAGACCTTGTCTACTCTTCCTTCCAAAATGTCTATGATGGTGTCCATGGCGACTGGACACGGAAGGACAGGGAAAGATGCTATATCTTATGTGAAAAAACAAGCAAGGATTACAATAAGCCCACACTGTTATTGTGGATAACATTGTACATGACCATGCTTGCAGAGGAGAAAAAGAAGAAGGCAATACTTGGGAAAAAGATAAAACGGCTTGGAGTATACAACCTTTTATATGACGAGTACCCCATTGATTATATTGTGAAGTACATGAGGAATATGAGATGGTACAAGTTGAAGGAACTGATGATACAGAGAGGAATATATTATGACAAGTAAAGAAAACATAAGCAAAAAGTATTTCAATAATTGCAAACCGAGAGAGTTAGCAGAGATAAAGTATGTGACACCACAAGGTCACAAGGTTGAAGCATTCATATGCAGAAAACACAACAGATATCTTGGAAGCCTCTACATAACCAGTGTCGATGGAGAGAAGACTGGGCAGTATGTTCAAGGAATGCCCAAAATCCATTACCTTGACAATTACCACATGTTGAAATCAAGCAAGGGCTATATGGAAGCTTATGAAAAACTTGACGGAACCAACATCTGCCTGTACGGTTTGAAAAACAAGGATGGCGAATTATTGGAAGTTGTGCCGAAGACAAGGAACATGGGTTGCCTCGACCCCAACTTCCAAAACATCTACAATCAGGCAGACACTAAACTTTTCACAGACTGGATAAGGATTCATAAGGATTATTCAGTTTTCCTCGAATTGTACGGAATGGGCAACCCCCACATGATTAAGCATATGGGTGTTCATATAGACACTGCATTTCTTGGTGCATTCAATGGAGAGGATTTCGTGAATGATGTGATTTATTTCAGTATGAAAAAGCCTCGCAGGTTTTTCAAGATTTATGAAATGAGCACACAGAAAGGAAATTATACTGGCTACTATGTAGATATGACTGGCTTGTTAATACATTATGGAGCATATCTTCAAGGAAATGAAAAGAACCTTTCACGATATGACACATTGGACGAATGTGTTGAATATATGAAGACCGTACTTGAAGAATTGAATAAGAAATACCAAGAGGAAAACGGAAGAGTCGCAGTTGAAGGAACAGTCATCAACGGACTCAACACAAGAACCAACAAATTCACCTACATCAAGGTCAAGCCAACAACCATAGAAACAATCCACAGAAGCGAGAACGGAATACCAAGACAACCAATAATGAAGGAAATCATGAAATACCTGGACGAACACGACTCCACCGTCAAGGAAACATGGGAAAACAACCCATCAAAAGTGATGAAATACATCAACGACAATCTCGCCGAAACCTACGACCAAGCCATAATAACAAAATCCCAAAACAAGATAAAAAGCCTGTTCGAAAAAAAACTCCACCCCTTGCCAACACCAACAGAAATCAAGGAAATCGGGGACAAATTAATAAAAGAAAATCCGAACAAGAACATCACCGATTTGATGAGACTGTTCGGACAACAATACCCACACATGAAAAAGAGCGGAGGAAAACTGTACCAATATTTAGAAAGCAGATTATAAAAAAAATAATCTGTTTTCCCCAAAAAAAACAATATTTTTAAATAACACAAGGAAAAATAAACAAGAAATAAGAATGGACAAGAAAACACTAAAAAAAATACGGAAAATGAAACCCAACGAGAACATGCACATAACTCTCGAAAATGGAACAAAAGCAGAATTAATCTGCATGGAAAAACTGTACTACCTATTAATCACACCAACAGAATGGAAAGAAATATCATACAATGAAATACAAAATAGCCGAAGAACAAATAACAAACATTCGAAAATATAAAATAGACGACCTGCTCATTTTCAAAAAACCATACAAAAACAGGTTGCACATAACACTCAAAAACAAACAACAACACCTCATCAACACGGAAGACTACACATACATAAGCCTGTCCCATAAAGGATTCCTATTCATACAAGACAAGCCTTATAAAATAAGACCCATAATGCTACAAGACATAGCAGAAATCAAAACCGAATGAAAAAAACGGAAAACTATTACAGAACACAAAGACTCCTAAACAAGTACAAGACAAGACAACCTATGGAAAAATGGTCCACAGAATCCTACACGGAAGAATCCAAAGAAAGAAGGATAAAAGAATACCTCCGAATAAGCAATTATTACATGGACAGGATGAAACTTGTCGGAACACAAAGAAGAGACCTGCAATGGATAATAAAAAACATACCATTGCAAGACCTTAACAGAAGAGCAAATGCGGAGAACATCATACTCTCATTATGCATTTATATAAGGAAATCCTATAATTCCAATTTCAGATGGCATGAATATGCCATAATCAAAGAAACAGGACTCGACTGCCAAACAATATTGACAGTAATAATGAACTTATGCATATGGTATAGCAAGAAAGTTCCGTTGCCAAGGACAGAAAAAGTTGACAAGAATGGAACAATTGTGGAAGACATTTAATCACTATTCAGTATAACTGTAGTATATAATAGGGAATCATATATCTCCAATGAAGAGCAAATTCAAATTAAGACACGGACGAAAAGCATACATATACCCATTAAGCGACCTCCACCTTGGAAGCCCTAACTGCAACCTCGAATACTTCAACTACTGGGAGGAAACCTTCCAAAAAAACAAGAACAAGAACAAAGTGATATACCTTCTTGGAGATTTGATAGATTTCCAATCCTTGAAGGTGGGGGCATTCGACACAAGCCTGACTGCCGACGAGCAGATACTCCAACTCATAAAACTCCTCAAGCCGTACAAGAAGCATATAAGGTACATGACACTGGGAAACCATGCACGAAGACCCAAGAAAGACTTCAATCTTGACATCGGACATATCGTGGCAGAACAATTGGGAGTCTCCTACAACAAGAGCGAATTTTTTGATGCATTAACAATAAACGGAGAGGAATTCACAATCTATGGCAAGCACGGAACCAAATTCAGCAACAGGATAGACCTCGCAGAAGGAGGAATGGTCAGAGACACCCAACAGATAATGGCAAACCTCTTACTTCAAGGACACAACCATTACTGCAAGGGATTCAGTAGACCAGTAAGCACCAAGGACGGAATAAGACGGAAATATTATGGATTCACGGGACACTTCCTCCAATACCGTGGAAGTTATGCACAGGACAGGAACATGCCCCATAATCCTGAAGCATTCATAAGGTTCAGTGTGAACCAAAACCTTAATGTGAGTTGGGAGGAATACAACATAGATGAAAAAAGACGGGACTTATTAAAATAAGAAATAGGAAAGAAGTTATGAAGCTCACCATACAAGAAATAGCGAAACTAAAATCAAGACCACAGGAATATTATAGGAGCGGGGATTATCCTAAATATATAGTAACACAGATAACAGATGGGATAACTGAATTTCATGAAGCCAAAAAAGATTATGATAAATTGATGGACAAGATGTTCAATGGCAAGGAGGATTTGTATTCCGATGAATGCTTGACATATTACATGAGGCTTGATGGGAATATGGAGGAGGCAGATGACAGGTTCGGTATTTTAAAAAACATAATAAACAATTTATATGATTGGGATAACTTATCAAGAAGAAAGAAAGAGGAGTTGATTAATCTTGCATATGATTGCAAGGATTATACTGAGGGGAGAGGTTATGATTCTTATGATTTGATTGATAAAATATATTATGAGAATATGAAAACGGATAATGGGGTATCAACAAAGGAATATCGTGAGACAACTACTGAATTATTAAAGCCTTTCAGAAAACTTGATAATAATCTTGACAGGTTGATAAGAAAATACAGTTTCAACCAAAACGAATAACCGAAAAGTTTATATACTACAATAGACAAATATATAATTAGATAATAATAAAGAGGTTGATTATATGTCTATAAAAGTATTGAAAACAGATTTAATACCATTCAAAGAATATGGAATCGGATACAATGATAAAATCGAAGAAATAATTTCAGAAAAAGAAAGGACAGATTTATTCGAAATAATAAATGTCACAGAAAACAACAACCGAACAACAATAACCTACAAACTCCTATAAGTGATAATATGACAGTAATAATTGAAAAACTCAAAGTAACAAACAAATGGTTTTCAATATGGCTAATGTATGTCACAGGAGTAAATCTGAAAAACCACTGCAAACAATGTCTGAAAGGACATACAAGTAAAAAAATAAACAAGGAAACCAAAAAACTTGAAAACATCAAACTGGACGAAGCAAAATCAAAATACTATTACCTCTGCGGAGTAGTAAGCCCATATTCCTGGGGAGATAACTTCCACTTGGCATGGAAAGAAAAAAAGAATGAAAAAATAGAATACGAATCAAACGGAATCTCCATTAAACTTCGAAATGCCGAAAGAATAAATTTTTCAGAGGACGATATAAATTTTGAATTAGAACATTCCGACAAACTCGAATATTATTCTTGCAGAAACTGGCAATTCGCAAACAAAATAGTCAAAGAAGATGAAAAAAAGAAAAACAAGAAAGAAAAGGAGTTGACAGAATGGATGAAACAATAAGATTCAAAATTGGAGAAATTGTCGGATACTGCCCCGAATGCAATAAAAAACTCGTCGTCCGAAAAGGAAAATATGGAACATTCATAGGATGCACAGGATATCCTGAATGTACAAAAACATTCAATATCAACAAATATGAAGTTCCCGATTACATATATGAAATAAGAAAACTTGATAATATAAACACTTATGACGAACTCAAAAAAATAATAAACACCACAGACAATGAACTAATCAAAGAAAAAGCAGAAGAAAAACTGGCAGAAAACAACTACTGCACTTGTGGAGAAAAAATAAAATGCCGAAGAGTCAAAAGACTAACAGAAAATTATCAAGATTACCATAAAGAATATTACTGCAAAAACTGCGGAACATTCATAATAAGAGAAACACCGAAATATAAAAAATTCGAAAGAATGGGAAAAATAAAAAACTAAAATGACTACAATTATTGAAGAAATCAAAATCGAAAAACAATGGTCTTTCATATGGCTAATGTATGTAAATGACATAGACCTGCGAAAACATTGCAAACAATGCCTAAAAGGATACACGAGTAAAAAAATAGGAAAATGGACGAAACATAAGAAGAATATTAAACTAAACGAGTCAAAAGCAAAATATTACTACTTATGCGGAGGCTCATACCCATATATATGGGAAAACAATTTCCACTTGGCATGGAAAGAAAAACTGGGAAAATCATTCGAATACACATCCAATGGAATCACAATCAAAGTCAAGAACGGTGAACGGATAGAATTCAGTGAAAAAGACATAGAAAAAAACCAAAAATATGCCAACCGTTCAGAATACTATACTTGCCGTAACTGGCAATTCGCAAACAAAGTCAAGAACACCATCGACCTTGAAGATGGAGAAGAAGAAATAAACTATCAAACCGAATTAATATAATACTATTATGGATAAGAAAACACCAACATTAAAAATAAACGAAATAGCACAACTGAAATCCAATCCTGAAGAATACTATAAAAAACAAGCAGAAGAAAGAATAATCAAACACCCCGTAACCGAACATGCAAGATATATAGGAAATACAGGAACATGGAGCAAATACATAGACCCTATAAGTGAAGAGGAAATGGATGAACTCACCTACAAGGACGGAACCAAAATAAGATTCCTTGCAGGAATTGCAGAAATAGTAACCCCTGATGGTGAAACAATAAAATACGAAGGGAACGACAGGATTGGCTTTTACGAGGAAGGTTATGAAACATTCGAAAACGACCAAGGTTCCGAAATACGAAAACGAGAAGAAGAAGAGACTAATCAAGTAGACTCAATAATAAATAGAGATGTACATACTAGCATCTGCACCAGTTTCCTTGATAATGCTAATGGAAATGGGGAATATGGGATTTCAGATATGATAAAAGAGATTAGTGATATAAGAGCCAAAAAAGGACCTAACTCACCACAAGAGCAGGAAATTATAGAAAATTATAAAGAATTATTAAATGAAGGTGGCAATATATACAATAGTGGAACAGTAGATAATGAAACCATTATTGATGAAGTGATAGAAAATTCCCTAAATTTTGATGAAACCTGCAAGAATAATCATTTTGATTCATCATTTTTAACCGTGGAAAAAACAAAGGAAACACCTAATCTGAAAAAAGGCATTGAAGTGAATGATGACTGGAAAACAGAAATGAACATGGCAAATGATGATTTCCTAATTGATACAGTAAGAGGAATTGACGATTACGGAAATGAATTAGGAAAAAATAGTGGATGGACAATTATCACAATGAGAGAAGGAAGCAACCCTGCAAACTGCGGAATAGATTTATCAGTACCATGTAGTGCAACATATGGATTCCCAGGAAACCCTAACGGGTTCTTCTTAACCGCACCTGGACAAAAATTCGAAAACAGAATAATTGATGAAAAAAACAAGTTAATAGTAAGAACACCATACCAAACAGGCATGGAAAGACACATATGGGGATAAAAATTTTATCCCATATTTTATGATTCGTTATGGATAAGATAAAAACAGAAAGCATAAAATTAAGCAAATACAATCCAAGAAAAATCAACGATGACGACCTTAAAAAACTGATGAAAAGCATAGACAACTTCGGATTCGTAGACCCAATAATAATCAACCTGAAAAATAACCAAATTGTAGGCGGACATCAAAGGTTCAAGGTCATCAAACAGAACAACATAAAAGAACTCAACCTCATCAAACTTGGAGACATCGGATGGGCATTCCCCGAGACAAAACTTGAAATCAAGGACGAAACACAGGAAAAAGCATTAAACATCGCATTAAATAAAATCCAAGGAGAATGGAACAATTCCAAATTAGAAGATATTCTTGTTGAACTAAACACTAATGACTTCGACATAGAACTCACAGGTTTTGATGAGATAGAAACTCCCGAGTTTGAGGAACTGTACTCTTTTCTTGATGAAGATGAAATAGACAATGCAGATGGAGTTGATTTCAGACCTAAACACGAGAAAGGAAACTTAAGGAAAAACACTTACAACCTAACAATACCACCATACAAGGTTAACTTAAGCGAAGAGGAATACTACAGGCTCAAGGACTTATATAATGAGCATTTTGAGTTAAATGGCAGTGAAGACCTTTTCGTTACATTCATAATCAAGAATAAATTATTATGAGCAATGTGGAAAAGATAAAACTGATTGACTTGGAACTTGCAGACTACAACCCTCGCCAAATCTCCGACAACAACATTGACAAATTAAGGAATAGCATACACAGTTTCGGATTCGTAGACCCAATAATAGTTAACCTCAAAAACAACAGAATCATAGGAGGACACCAAAGATACAAAGTATTGATGGAAGACTATGACAACAATAAGGAACTGAACATATACAAGTTAGGAGATATTGGTTGGGTATTCCCTGATGAAGACATAACCATCAAATCAGAAGAAGATGAAAAAGCATTGAACATCAGTCTAAACCAAAATAACCTGATGGGTGAATGGGATAATGAAAAACTCAAGGATATCTTCAAGGACTTGAATGATGTTGATTTCGACTTGGAACTCACAGGATTCGACGATTTCGAAATCGACTTTTTCCTTGATGATGACTATGAAACATTCAATTACCAATATTTACTTGATGAAGATGATGAAGAACCTGATGAGCCTGAAAACGAAACAGAAGAAGGAACCAGTAAGGATGCAATTCCAAGTCTTGAACAGGAAAACAGTCCAATAATTAAAGAACCATCAACGGAAGTGCAAAACAAAATAGAGGAACTCCGAAAAGAACAGGGACAACAAGACATTAATACAGATGAGACTCTGAAAAAACTTCTGAAAAAAGAAGAAAAAGAGATAGATTATGCAGATGTTGTGCCTGATGATTATGTTGATGTCAAAGGAGACAATGCCAATAAATCATATGTTGTAAGCATAGGATTCGATACACATGAAACTGCAAACCAATTCCTCCAATACATAAACTACCACAGATTAATGAAAAGAGATACGCTCCAATTCATGTGGACGGAATTAAACATAGATATTGGGGAACTACTTGAAGAAAAAATAAAAAACCAAAAAGAACAGGAGGAATTACAAGACATAGAATCCTATGGAATATGGGATTATTATGAAATCTGAATAGTTAATACAAAAAAATGGAAAAATGAGATTATCAATACAAGAACTCGCCTTACTGAAGACCAACCCCTCAACTTATAAGACACACATACTACTCAAACAAATAAGAGAACTCATAAAACCATCAGTACAAGAACTTACCAAAAACAAAGCCGAACAGGACTTCCTGCTCAACACAATACCACAACAATACAAGGAAGCCTACCATACTCATAAATTCCAAGCAGACACTGTTGACTTGTTCAGTACAGACGGCACAACCTCCATAATGAACAACAAACACGGGTATCCACCACAAATACTCAAAGACAAGCAAATACTTCTCGGAACATTCAACCAAAAAGACCTTGTCCTTGAAGACATAACCGATGCCATAGCCTGCCAAGACAAGTACGATATGAAATACGGATTATACATGGGCACTGATGGACTTATGATAATCAAACACGAACCAATCTACCAATCAAGAAACCATACAAAACACAATACACAACTTAAAAACCAAGTGCGAATGTGGAACATGGTAGAAATAGACAACCCAGTCAAAGAATCAACACGAACAAGAAGAGCATACCAAAACTTCAGAAACGGTCGGATAACAAACAGTGAATACGAACAAGTACGAGAAACTGAAACAAGAAACCATATCAAGAACAATTCAACCACTCTTTCATCCTCCTTGGAGGATTATTTGAATGAAAGCAGTGAAGTAGATTTCAAAGTCAGATACAATTCAAGATTATGAACAAGAAAACAATATTAAGCATACAAGAAATAGCAAGCCTTAAAAGCGGAAGAAAAACATTAGAGGAAATCATCAAAACCCATGACGGAACAAGCATGGGAAAAGTAAGACCTGCAATAGCCGAATATGTTGAAGAATACTCATTAAGCCCATTCAGAGAAGTCGGAGTCATGAGCGATGATAAGGAAATATATCATTTCCAACATATCAATAATGAAAATCCTTCACAAGAAGAACTGGAAAAATTAGGAAAAACAGGCTTGCACATAATAAGCACAATATCCGATGATGATGCTACTGATTTCGGAGCATTCTACCCATTTCATGGAGATAGTATGAAGGATTATAATTACATGCCATGGGAGGATGACCTTGAAACATTATTCATGAAGAATGCGAAAGGAGAATATATTGTCCAATCACACACAACCGTATCACCCACAGGACAATCAGTAACTCTTGTTAAAAATAATAACTTCAATGAAGACAATCAGGAAAATGTGAAAAGAATCTTGAAGGAGATGAATGATGAAATCGATGAGAATAATAACAGGATAGATGTAGCGGGAATCAACCATCTCATCATGACCAAATATGCACCAAGATTCGAGGAACAGAATATCAAATTAAGAATCCAAGCTAATTCAAACATTAAACAAGAACCTCCATCACAGGACATGATGGATTATTATGAAGATGTGGAACGTTTCTTGTATGAAACAGACGCCACCTTTGATGACTATATGGAGGATTGGGGTGAAGGACCTTATACAAGAGAAGATGCGATGAGAGACTACGATTATGGTTTAGGCGGACCATACTGGGCAGGAGATTAAAAAAAAACCAAAAAAAGTAGATGAACAGATAAAATGAAACTGAAACATTTAATAAAAGCAATAGAAAACGAAATAGTTAAGCATCCAGTAACAGAACATGCACGACAAGTAGGAAGCACTGCCAAGATTACTGAAAATGATGATGATGATGAACTTTACATAAAAGAATATTCATATTCAGATGGAACAGTAATTAGATATGAAAATGGAGAACCATCCTCAATCACAACCAAAGATGGAAATGAAATACCTTTCCTTGCAAATTCTAAAAACAGGGACATTGGAACAGAAGGTTCAAATGTTGAAAAAGGAGTACCTAAATCCTTTGATTATATTTCAGAAGCATTCCTAATGGAAGAATCAGGACAAGCCGTACCAACAACAAGTGTAGAAGAAGAAGGTTATGGATTTGAAACCAGTATCCAAAATGCAGTGAAACAATCTGAAAATAATAAAAAAGCAACCGAAATCAAGGAAAACTTCAAAAATAGCGAGTTTGAAGACTACATAATAGATAATTATGATGTTAATAAGGAAGAACTGCTTGATTATGCAATTAATGAGTATGCAGAAACTGTTAGAACAAACAGTTTTGAAAATGCAGACAGTTTTGTCACATTAGAAATCTCTTCAAGTGAAGATGTCACAAGAGGAATAGTGCAAAATGATTCTTTCAAATTTGAAGAAGCAACAACATATGGCTTCAAAACAGGCAGAGGTTGGCAAGTTTTCACTATCAGAGAAAAAGGAAACCCTGCAAACTGCGGAGTGGATTTAACAAAATACACAAACCCTCTCGCTTATCAAGAAGGTCCTGACAGTCCCGGATTATTCATGACTGCTCCTGGTCAAAAATTTGAAAATTTATTAATAGATGAGCAGAATCAGATTATAATCAGAAAGCCATACCAAGCAGGAATGGAAAGACACATATGGGGATAATAATCCCCTCCCCCTATTTATTTAAGAATCATAAGCAACAAATACAATCTCGGACTCAACATGGCATAAAAAAATTATGGTTAAACTTGAATACATTATAAAAACAATAGAAAAAACTTACAGTCATAAGCCACACCTACAAGACTTGCCTTATGACTTAAGAGTTCAAGACCCCGAACTATTACAGGAAAGGATAGATGCCTGTGATGAAAAAATAAGAGAATCAGAAACCAAAATCCAAGAGATTACAGAAGCATTGGATTATGACAAGAAAATATATAAACAAGCACAAATAGATGAACTCCTTGACAATTGCAGAGAATTCATAGATGGAAAATACAGTGAAAAAGCATTACTGGAAGCCATTGGCGAAGACAAAATGTTCGGAAAAAGACAATATGACATCCTGATAAATAACATCAAAAGCATACACCCCGACTTTGAAGCCAATGGAAAAAACCACCCATTAGACCTTGAAAACATTAATGATTGGTACAATAACAGGGGCTTCGGACAAAAACATAGTGAACTGAAATGGATTAATGGGATGTTGACAATGTTTGATGGTGACAATCAAGGAACATCAGGACCTGCAGGGGTTGGATTAGCACCTTGGACAAAATTCTTAAGACAGGAAGCAGAAAGAACTGGAAACCCATTGCTCATAGAAGCAAGAGAACATTCCCATAAGACAAGCAGAATAGCAGAACATTCTTCAACAGTATTATGGGGAGCAACCACAGAATATAAAGAAAAAGGTTACACCTCAAAAGATTTAGACATTGAAAAAACCAAATTGGAAGATTATAAAATTGAAAGGAGCAGAGCAGAACAGAAAAAAGCCGAAGTAACTGAAAGGAATAACAATCCATAAAACAAGTATATGGGATTCAAAAAGTATGGAAGAGCAAGGACAAGGAGAAGAACCAACAAGCAAAATTAAACAAAATTACTTATCTCCAAGATGGAGTGGCGAAGTGTGTGATTGTAGCATGCCAGTAGCACTTGACACTTATAACACTTGCAGTTATAATTGTTTATATTGTTTCGCATTCTTCCAAAAAAGCCACACGGACATAAGTTACAAGTATGACCTCAACAATAGCAAAAACCGTGAAGTAAGGTCAGTCAATCCTGAAAAAATAAGAAACCTATTCACTAACTGCCTTAATGACGACCCGCAGACACCTGCCGAGAAACAGATGTACCCGTACATCAAGGACAGGGTGACAATCCAATGGAATGGATTAGCCGATGGTTTTGATGAGTGGGAAAGACAATTCGGAGTAACCCTTGAATTGTTGAAGTTCTTTGATGAGATAGATTATCCGTTAAGCATGGGAACCAAAGCGACATGGTGGACAGAAGACAATCGTTATATGAAGTTGATGAAAAAACATCCTCACAACTGGCACATGAAGGTAAGCATCAACACACTTGACGAGCAGAAAGCATTGGCGATGGAGGAATACTGTCCAACACCACATGAACGATTGGAAGCAATCGGCAGACTTACAGACCTTGACATGCATGTCACCCTCCGTTTAAGACCATACATCATAGGATACAGTGAAGATTATCCAAGACTCATACATGAAGCAAGCAATCAAGGAGCAGATAGCATAGTCACGGAATTCCTATGCCTTGACAACAGAGCCACACCACAACTACTTGAAAAATACTCCAAAATGAGCAAGATAGTGGGGTATGATATAAGGGAGTTTTACAGGAAAAACAGTACCAACCATATCCTGATGAGGCTCAATTACAAGATAAAAAGACCAATCATAAAGAATATGAAAAAAGTGGCACATAATCATCATATGAGGTTCTATGTCAGTGATGCACATCACAAGGAGAAATGCGACATGACTTGTTGTTGTGGAACACCCCCACATATGAAAACCTATAAGGGACAATACAATCATGCACTAACTATTGCCAAACAAAAAAAAGACCATATAGTCTATTGGAAGGATATCGAACCATATGTGAACCGTTACATGAGCCATTTCAAATGGTATGACAGTGTAGGATTCAATACAGGATTCAGTCGGACAAGGGTCAGACGATGGAATCAGACAATGGCAGATTATCTTCGTGAGATATGGAACAATCCGAAAGATACGAAATCACCATACAAATACTTTGATGGAGTATTATATCCTATCGGGTTAGATGAAAAAAATAATGTCATCTATAAATTGAACATTAAAAAGATGAAAAGTTAAAAAAAGATGGTTAGAGTCAAAGACATCATTAAAGCAATAGATGATTACCTTCAAAAATGTCCTGCCACACAACAAGCCAAAAAAATAGGAGCGACTGGAAAATGGACAACAGAAATAAACGAGATGGGCGAAACAATCAATGTAATAACCTACGATGGTGGAACAACCATAAAATTCAATGAAAGAGGGATTGTCGATTACTACAATGAAACAGAAATATTCTACCCCAATATGGATATAAATTTATATGAACAAGGAGAGAATATTGATTATAATCCAAAATACGCGAAAGGATTATATGTTGATTTCACCCATTTCAAAATGAGTGGAATGGGGATGAAATTCAATGAATATCTGCGAGGAAAATGCACAAAACAAGAATTTTATGATTTTCTTGAAGACAAGGTAGGTGAGGGTACAACATCATTATGGGGGTCATTATTCTCCAAGGGAATGACTGGCAAGGAAATTGGAGACTTTTTCATAAAAAACCATCAAGAATATGAACGAATATGCAATGAATCAACATTAAACGGATATGGTGATTTCATCACTGCAAGACAGGTTAACAGGTTACATGACAATGACAACATCAACAAGAGAATAGTGTCTGATAAAGGATATACAAGCAGTACAATAAGAACAGATGACCTTTCATCCATAAATTACTGCCTTAACATAGACCCCGACAACAGTTGGACAATCATAACAGAATACCATAATGGAAACCCTGCCAATCATGGAATAGCATTAGGATATGCAGAAATCAAGAACGGCTTCCAAGATTGGGATGAGGTAATCACTCCCCCTTATCAGAAATTCAAAAGAAATATCATAGATATGGATAACAGGATTATAGTGCAAGAGGCATATGAACCATGAAAATAAATGAAGAAAAACTTTATCCACAATACAAGCAAATCCAAAAAACCTGCCTTGAACAAGGCACGCCAATACCTTATTTAATAAGCCCATATCATATTCCTGAAGAGTATAAATATTCATATCATGAACTGAAACTGCTTAACATCAACAAAGAAGAGTTAAAGAAAAAAGAAGCATTAAGGAAAAAGAAAGAATATGAAATAACCAAAGAAATAATAGATAGTACTCTGATGGATTTATGGTTAGATGAATTAACTGAATTTTTAAGACAGAACAAACAATTTAAAAACATAATTGATGAATAAAAAAATATTGAAAAAGGAGAGCATAAAGCAATGGCAAACAAATTCAAAAAAATAAAATTAATAGACATACAACCTGCGGATTACAACCCAAGGTTCATCACCACAGATGAACTCGACAAATTAGCGAACAGTATCCATTCATTCGGTTTTGTAGACCCAATCATAATAAACCTGAAAAACAATCGAATTGTTGGAGGACACCAAAGATACAAAGTATTAATGGAGGATTATGACAACAACAAAACATTAAACCTTGTAGAACTGGGAGATATTGGATGGGCATTCCCTGACTCTGACATAAAAATAGAAACAGATGACAAGGAAAAAGCATTGAATATAGCACTCAACAAGATACAAGGTGAATGGGATGATGTGAAACTTGCAGAATTATTCAAAGACATAGATGCAGATGAAGGATTCGATGTAACACTTACTGGTTTTAGCGAATTTGAAGTAGAGGAAATGCTCTTTGAAGAAGATGGAGAGCTCTTGGAAGATTACTTCATAGAATCCCCTGACAACCCAACACACCATGCTTCCGTAATGACTGAAGAGGAACTTGCAGACTTTGAGGAAAAACAGAAAGAAGCAGAGATAAAAAAAGAACTCAAAGACATGATTGACAATGTCCAATCAGAAGAAAATGAAAATGATGAGGAAGTTCAAAGTCATGACCCCGACAATGCAGATGGTGAAGATGGACACAATGAAGAAGGCACAGCACTTGATGATGAAAAACTGAAAGAACTGTTAGCAGAAATCCAAAATGAGAATTATGCAATCCAATTAGGTCATATCAAGATAAAAACCACAAAAGAAGAATACAACGAACTGAAAGAAATCTATGAAAAATACACAAACAAATATAAAGTCAACCATGGATTCATAAAATACTTACTGTCAAACGAATTATAAAAGATTGGAGCAATCATGAAATTCATAGAAAAATACCCAATAAAAGACCTTCAACCCGCAGACTACAACCCAAGAAAAATCAGTGAAGAAAGTTTTGAAAGACTTAAAGAAAGCATAACAAAATTCGGAGTCATAATCCCATTAATACTCAACAATGATGGAACACTGATTGCAGGGCACCAACGGACAAAAGCAATCAAGGCAGTCGGCATAGATGAAATACCAGTCTATTACAGTGGAACAAACATCGGACTGTTCGACGAGATACAGTTCAACCTGAAGCATAACATGATAGAAACCAACACTTCAGAAATCACGATTGGACAAAAAGGATTGAAGACTGGAGCATTCAACATCATCGAACCGGAAAACATCAATGTCGGAGAAATCAAGAAAGCAGTCTACATTGACAATCTTGGAGAATTCCTCCAAAGATACGGAGCATATGATGGGATAGTTGTCGATTACAATGACAACATACTCAACAATGGGGATTATGCCTATGCCTGCAAACTTACAGAAAAACCATTGTTATGCTATAAACTTCCTAAAGGATTAGAGGATGAGTTCAAGAAGTATATGCTTGTCGATTATGGTGAATATAACTGGGAAAACCTTGACATCAAAAGTTACAATCAGACTGCACTCCAACCACCACAAAGAGTGAACCTTGCAAAAGCATCAAGCACACTCTATGAGGGATATGTAATCCCATACATAAAGAACCTTGGTCATAAAGACTTCTCATTATTCGATTTCGGAGCAGGGAAACTTGCTTATGTTCAAATATTAAGGAAAGAAGGATACAACACATTCGGCTACGAACCATTTTATCGTAGCAGACAAGAACCAGGAAAACTCAACATTGGAGCAACAGTCAAAATGATAAAAGTAATGGAAGAGAAAATAAGAAGAACTGGATTATTTGATGTTGGAGTATCCGATGTTGTAATCAATGCAACAATCAATGAATCAGTCGAACATGATGTTGTAGTCACCTGCAACTCACTGCTTAAGGAAGATGGAAAAATGTTCTTCTCAACAAGAAACATAGAAGAAGTTGAAGTCAAAGAAAAAGCAGAAGAAGTGAAAAAGAGAGCAGGGAATGACTTGGTCTTCAGAGACAACAACAATTTCAGTTTAAGACATAAATGTGGCAGTTGGTACATCATGAACTGGCACACTCCAAGAAGTTTCAAAAAACTACTAACCAAATATTTCAACAAGGTCAGTGTTACATCAAAAGTAAATCATATCGTAGGCGTATGTGAAGAACCTAAAAAACTCCCACTGGATATGATTGAAAAAAGCATAAACAATGAATTCAATTTCGAATACCCTGGCGGAATATATCATAACGAGCATAAAGGATTATGCGAGATAATACTTGAAATGAACAAACAGAAAAAAGAGAATTAATATGGACGAACAACAGAAACATATTGATGCATTCAATCAATACTTCGAATATAAACAAAGCGGATACACAACCTCCAAAGCAATCCATCTTGTCCATGAAAAAACAGGACTCACAGAAAGAACAATATGGACATGGTACAAGGAACTGGATTGGAAACTGAAAGAACAGGAAAGGCAAATAGAAGTCAACAAGATAATAGAAAAAGAACAGAATGAAGAAATAGCGAAAAACAAGGTAAAATATTTGAAGATAAATCATAAACTGCTTGACAAATTCATAAATGATGACTTCCCCGTGGAAATAGAAAGCATAAGAGATTATGACACAATCATAAAATTATGCCTCCTGCTTCAAGAAGAAGCAACAGTCATCAACAAGGGACAGAATATAAACATAGATGTGGTCAAGGATTATAATGACTTATTCGATGAAGATTTAATGGAAAAGATACTCGATGAAGAAGAACATATTGAACAAAGAGAAGATATTCCTGAATGATTTATACCTGTTCTACAGATATTTCATAGCCTCTGACTTTGAAACAAACCTCCCCGCACCACATATAAAAATCCTTGCAAAATACTTGACAAACTTGAAACTTGGAACACATAAAAAAAGATTAGCCGTTTCAATGCCTCCCACGACACTCAAAAAGTAGCATGGTAACTGTGGCATACCCATTATGGCTAATATTCCAAAATCCTAAACTGAATATCCTTATCGTGACTGGTCCCGGTCTGATGGAAAAATTCGGAATAAAAATAAGAGAATACATAATAAAATACGGTCCATATTTCAATGTGTTCCTATCGGACAAGAAACACATGTCCACTCATATCATGTTTGAAAATGAGAAAAAGGAATTATACACTGGTTCAATAAGGATAGCCTCAACAGGAGGAAGCATAGTAGGTCAGGATGCGGATTACATCATACTCGATGACCCATACAGTGGAAAGGATGAGGATTTAACCCCTGGTGCAATGCAGAAAAAGATAGAATGGGCGAACAGGGTAATAGAACAGAGAATAGAGCCCCATACAAAATATTGCATACTCCACACAAGATGGAACACCAATGACCTGATAGGGTACTATAAAAGAACACAAAGAGAATTCTTCGACTTTCTTGAATTCCCTGCAATAACTGAAGACGGCGAGCCTTTATGGAAAGAAAAATACACTTATGAGGAACTGAACCAAAAAAGGAATGCCATGGGAGAAAGACTGTTCAGTAGCATCTACCTGCAAAAACCATTAGATGAAACAAGCGACTTCTTCGACATGGAAAAAGTGAAATACGGTCCACTCCCCGAAGATGACAGGATAATAAAAAAAGTAAGGTCATGGGATATCGCAGGAGCAGAAACACTGAAAGGAGATTACACAGTAGGTGCCCCATTATACTGGACTGAAAAAGGCAACCTGTTATTAACCGATTTCGTAAGAGGAAAATACGGACCCAACACAGTGAACATAGTGCAGGGAACGGCAGAACAAGACGGTCATAAAATGCCCATACTGATAGAAACAGGAGTTGCGGCTTCAGGATACCTCCTGTTCAAGGAATGGGAGAACAGGTTGAAAGGATATGAAGTGGAACAATCCAAACCAATAAATAGCAAAGTTGACAGAGCAACACCATTAAGGAACCTCGTAACTGATGGGAAACTGTATGTGGATATAATTGATAGTGGCTTGGAGGATGCATTCTATTATGAATTCAAATCATTCCCATATGGAAAACATGATGACATAGTGGATGCAATAGCACATGGGTTGAACTGGTTGAAACATTCGCAAGAGAAAAAAACCAAACCTGGTCTTGTGAGGATAAGCCGATAATAATGCTTCCCATTTTCTTCATAATTATTGCAGTATTTTGTTACTATTGAGTGTAACTGTATATATTATAGGAGGGTATTAATATGATTAAATAATATGTGGTGTTGATGCCCTCATGTTCATGAAAAATAATTATAGAATAAGCAGTTTTAATCCTTTATATTTGAAAAGAAGGATTTTAAGGCGAGAAACTGTTAAAAAAAGGGTTCAGGATTTTAAAAAATGGGTCTGATTTTTTCAATCTTACCTATGAAAATTGCGATTTTACCTCTGAAATTTGCAATTTTACCTCGGAATTTTAAAAACCTGCCCCTTGAAAATTAAAATATGCTTAAAAAAACTTGAAAAAGCCCATAACAAACTGAAAAAGAGTAAAATATTAAAAACTGATAGAAAAAATGAATATTTTCACAAGAACAAAACAAAGAATACTGGAATTACCATTCCTGCGAAAACCAACCCTCCAATCCTCATATAACCAGTATTTCAACAACTTATTATGGGCATTCCAAAAAAGGAACAAAAGCGTGGGAATCGGATGGCACACCTACTACAAGGCAATGAACAATGTATGGGTAAATGCTTGCATACAAACCTACATCGACGAAGTAATCAATGTAAACTACAAGATAAAATCACCCATAGAATCACAAAAACCGAACACCACACACATTAAATACATAACACACCTCTTCGACCACCCCATGGGCTACGACAGTCAAAACACATTCAGTACCCATCAAACACTCATGTGGAAATCCTACCTCGGACTCGGAGATGCATTCTGCGAAGTCATACACGACAAAACCTACGACAAAGTACCACTCGGATTCCAGTACATACCATGCGAATTCATGCACTACTACCCCGAAACAGACCAATGGGGATTCATCGACGACAGTCACAGATTCGAAAACGATGAACTCATACACATCAAAGACCCACACATTCGCAACAATGTATGGGGAGAATCCAAAATAGACATACTCGCCAAGGACATAATGCTCGAACTATTATCCCGTGACTACATCACTGACTACCTTGAAAACTACGGACTCGACCCCAACGGGATAATCCAGTACGGAGCAGACATCGACGATGAAACATGGAATGATGAAATAGAAAGACTGCAAATGGAAGCACAGAATGTTGAAAAAGGATTACTTGTATTAAGAGGAGCAACATACACCAGTGCAAGCCGTAGCAGTCATGACATGGAATACCAAAACCTGATGAAAGACATCAGAGACAGAGTCCTCGCAACCTACGGAGTACCACCACAAAGAGTCTCAATCATAGAAGTAGCCAACCTCGGAAGCGGAAGCGGAGAAAGTCAGAACAAGCAGTTCAAAAAAACATTCAAAGGAAAAGCACGACTGTTTGAAGATGCCTACAACCGTATCCTTGGGAAAGGAGGCTTCGAAGAATACTTCCAATACGGCGAAATAGACATCGAGGACAAACTCAAGAATGCACAGATAGACAACATACAACTGAACAATGGAAGCCTAACCATAAATGAAGTGAGAAGCAAACAGGAACTATCACCAGTGCCATGGGGTGACACTCCAATGGGCATGCAACAAGAACCACAAGACCCATTCGCACAATTAATGAATGAAGAGCCAATGCCTGAAGGAGAGGAGGTGAAACCGAAGGATGAAAAAAAAGGACAATCCACCTCCAAAATAATATATAAACATATTTTATAATCATAAAAATAAAAAAGGAAGACATTATTAATAAAAAAAGGAAAAGAGAAAAATAAACAAAACATGAATACAGAACAAGAATTCCGTTTATACTGCTCCGACATCAAAAAAAACCTCGACCCCCAATATGATTCCAAAGACAAGCCATTAATACTGGAAGGAGTAGCATCAACCGCAGACCTTGACCTTGAAGGAGACTACATAACACCACAATGCATAGAATCCTTCAAGCTCCAAGCAACAAACTGCAACATACACAACAATCATAATATAGGATTAGATGATGTAATCGGAACCGTACTCGAAGTATTGGATTCAGATAGCAGTACACTCCGAATCAAATTCAGTATATTGCCATTATTCAGGAAACATATTGAGGAATGCATAGACAACGGGGTAAAACTCGGACTATCCATTGGAGGAACAATACTTGACTACGACAGTACAGATGACGGATTGAAAATCAAAAACATGATGCTCCATGAGATAAGCCTCACACCATTGCCTGCAAACTGGAACACAATGGGAACCGTGACACACTCCAAGAACATGGACAAAATCATAGAAGCAAAATGCTTGAATGGAGTATGCAAACAATTCATAAACAGGATAACAGAAACAGACAAAACCATGGACACTGAAAAAAGATACTACACCAAAGATGAAGAAGCACAATTCCTGAGTGAAGACCGCGTGGTTGAACTCATCAATGAAGCACTTAACAATTACAGTACCAACGGAGTAACCGAAGAACAAGTCAATGAAATCATCGACAACAAACTTCGTGAATTCGTAGAGCAAGCCAAAGCACTTGAAGCAGAGGAAGTTGCGAAGGCACAGGCTAAAGAAGAGGAAGAAGAAGAAGAGGAAGAAAAATCCTCCAAGAAAGCAAAGAAACCTTCCAAAAAAGCCGAAGAAGAAAAAGAAGAAGAAGAGGAGGAAGAGGAGAAAGTAGAGAAAGACAAGGCAATGTCACCTGAAGAACTCGCAACCATCATCGCCACTGCCATTAAAGAAGCACAGAAAAGCAAAGAATCCAGTGTTGACATTGCAGAGGAAATCCAATCCCTGAAAAAGGAACTCAATGAGGAAATCACCAAGGCAATGACCACCACAAAGGAAGAAGTTGAAAAAAGCCTTTTTGATGGATTGAAAAAACAAGAACCTGAATCACAACTCGACAACAACCAACTTAAAAAATTCCTCAAAACCAAGTCAGAGAAAGAACATAAAGACAGTTCAACATTATCCGTAAAAGACATCGCTAAAACATTAGCAAGAGACTAAAAAAAAAAGAATAAAACAAAAGAATTATTTTACAATAGATATATTATGCCTAATTTAATCGACCAATTAAACAGTCACTTCGCAGAAAAAGAAGACATCATCAAATTACAGAAAGCAATCGAAGGAATGCAGACCACCCAATCCGCCCATGGTGCCATCACCGTCGAATACGACAAGGAACTCCAAAGAAGAGTATCCCACAAAGCACCATTCTTATCCTTCCTTGAAAACAACGGAAGCGTTGGAAGTGCAAACAGTGCGGAAGTAGGTTACCGTGAAAAAACCAAGTACCAAACTTCACAATTCATCGGCGAAACCGCACCAATCCCTGAACACGAATACAGCATCATCACCAACAAGGTCGCAAAGATGCAGACTCTCGTATACCCAATCGAAGTTTCCGACATGGCACAGAAAGGAGTCAACGAATTAGACCTGTTAGCAGATGAAATCACTGACGGATTCCTTGACATCGCACAAACTAAAGACAAAGCAATCCTCCAAGGAACTGAAACAAAGAACGGTTTCGACGGAGTATTCAACACAATCAAATCCCACGGAATCGATATGGGAGGAGAAGCATTAACCAAGGACGCAGTAGACAGTCTCGCACAGGAAATCATCGATGACGGAGGAAACCCAACTGCTATCGTAACCACTGCGGGAGTAGGAAGACAATTAAACAACATCCTCTACAACCATGGTAACATTAGCATCGACAAGGTAGAACTCACCCTTGGAAACTGGGTAACTGGTTATGCAGGACCTAATGGTATCACCATCCCAATCATCGTAGACAGTAACATCACCCCTAACAGTGCAAACAATGGAGGAGACTTCCTCGCATTCGTTGATGTTGACAGTTTAAGACTCAAAGAACTGACTGCACCAACCGTAATCGACCTCGCTAAAACCAAACTTTCAACCAGCAGAGTATTGTTCACCTACTTCACCTTCTACAACCGTGCAGAGTACAGAAACGGTATGATTACCAACATCGGCGGAAACACTTCCTACGGAACATTCACCCCATCAAGTATTGCTTATGCCGACAGTGAAACTGGCAACCAACCAATAAGCAACTTGGACTACACCAAAGCACCAACAAAACCTAACAGTGGTGAAGGTGGTTCAGGGTAATAACGAGGAGATTCCTGAAACATACCAATTAACAGTAAAAGTAAAAGACTCTGAAAACAACAACATAGGAGGTGCAAGTGTAAAATGGTAAACGAACTATTCACCAATGAAGAAGGAACTTGCACCATCACTGGTGTTGAAAAAGGAGAAATCACAATAACAGTAACCAAAACTGGCTACACCACTGACACAAAAACAGTCAATGTTGAACAAGACGCAGAACTGGAATTCACAATCAACAGGTTGACAAGAACCGTCAGTTTCACCATCAAAGACACTGATGACCAAGCAGTTACTGGAGCATACATCACACTCACCAATACGGATAATGAAACATTAACATTCGCTAATGGAAACGGCGGTACTGGAAGCAGTGGAGGAAGCAACATCACCAATGTAGCCTACGGAGAATATAATGTAGTAATCACCAAGGACGAGAAGGAAATGACTTTCCCACTTGTTGTTGATGAAGAATTATCCTCTTCAAGCAATGATGTTGAAGCAACCGACAAGGTTACTGTAATCTTCAAAGGAGAATAAAACACCATTATTCCCCTTTTTAATTCTATTCTTTTTTTATGTATAAGTATTCAATAATCAACCACAAGAAAGAAAAACACCCAATAACCAAAGACTACAAGGATAATGATACTCACAAAAGAAGAAGTGCAGAAAGCATTACTGATGAACAACCTCGAAATAACTGACGAGGAAGCAGAGTATTGGATTGAATATTATACAAACAAATTAACAAGCCTAACTGGAATAAGCCTAACACCACAAACATATCATTACACACTGGAATACAAGCAACATTTACGGAAGATAGTGTTGCCATTGTACAATATTTATGATGTGTTGAGAATACATACTGATTTTAAAATACTGTCAAGCAAGGAATACTTCGTAGACACCAAAAACGGAGTAATCTTCTTCAAAAAACCATTAACGGCAGACCATATCCATGTGGAATACCTGACATATATTGATGAAACAGTGCTTAATGAAATAATCAAGCCCTTATTATTGGATATGATTGTTGACGGAACACTTAATGGAGGCTCGGAAAATGATGGTTTCAGTGGCGGTGAGATAAGCAGTATACATGAAGGAAACACAAGCATAAGTTTCAGTAATAGCACAAGCCTTAAAAACACTATCCAGTCAAGACTTGACAAACTCGCCAATGGAGAAATAATCACAACACCAAAAACAAGAAAAGGAGCATACTACCTATGAAGCCCTTTTTCATCAATGCAACCATAGAATTATACGAATACACCGAAGAAGAGGAAGAGTATGATGTATATGGAGAACCAATAATAAGTTATGAAAAAACGGGTGAATATCCTTGTGACTGGCAGACCCAATCAACAAGAGACTCGCAACTCATGTTCGGTAAAATATTAAACAACACTTTCAAAATATTCCTCGACATAGATGTGCCAGTCAATGACAAGATGCTAATACGAAGAAAAGGAGAACAAGACACCTACATGATAATAGGCTCACCACAAAAATACGAACACTTCCTACGGCACCAAGAACTAACAATCCAAAAAACAAGAAAACCATGGCAAACGACATCACAGTAACCTTCGAACCACAAACAAGTTTCTATCAGAAAACAGACGCAATACTTCATAAAGCACTCATCAAGGAAACACTTGAAGCTTCCAGTGAAACATTATTGGAAATGATAAAAGAAGAAGCACCAGTAAGAACTGGAAGATTAAGGGATGGTCATTACATTGAAACCCGTGGAGACTGGGTGAACATCAAGAACGAAGCATACTACTGGAAGTATGTCATAGCCTTGGGAAACGATTACATCAACAGAGGACTACTGGAATTCATCAATAGCCAAACCATACAAACCAACTACACCGAACTGATACTGAATTACTTATGATAAAACCAATACAAGCAATACTGTATATATTAAGAGGCAACCTCACACTTGAAAACAAGACAGTTCCAGTCATCAAAAGAAACTATCCACTGGACAAGACACCATGTGTGAATGTTGATGACAGTGCGGGAGTAGTGACAGTCAATAAAAGAAGAATGAACCTCAAAGATGAAAACGGCGAGCCACGGGAATATTTAAGAACCACAAGAAGAACAACACTCAACATCCACTCATGGACTGACAATGAAAACCAAAGAGAAGAACTCAACAATCAGATAATCAAGTTATTCACAATGGCTTACAATGACCATTATTTCTTCTGTTTGAATTATGAAAAAGACACACAAAGATGCAAATACTTGGACAGTACCTGCAACAGTATTTCCCGTGGAAAACACTTATACAAATCAAGCAAAAACAAATGTCCTCAACCCATTGAATATCATTACAAGAACATATTCACAGAATACGACCTGATAAAAAACAGTTGGGACTTGCGAACACCATACAGCAACGACAACATACAAGTCAAACCCCCCGCACTTCACAGCATATTCAAACTTGACACAACCTATTACGACTACACACGAATAGGAGGAATAACCTCCAACAACCTTTACATAAGATTATGAGCAAAAAAGAAGAAACCAAAAAACAGACCACTAAAAAAGCAGAACCATTGCAAGTGCTTGTGGAACTCGTACTCCAAGACACCACACCAATGCCATGGATAATCTACAACCTTGCAAGAAAAGGCTTACTGGAACAGTACGAACAAGAACTCCAAGACTACGGAATACATGAAATAAGACCAACAATCACCAAGGACGACTATAATAAAATAATAACTGGAAAACAATAAGATGACTTTCAACAAACTCGGAGGAATATACTACACAGAAACCTATGAAATAACACCATCCGATTACGGTGGAAGCATACCATGTTTCATAGGAAGAACCGTCAACCCACAAGGATTGACACCGGAACAGAAAACCACAGAAAACAATAAAAGAAGAATAAACAAACTCCAAAAATTCACCAACTTCGAACAAGTCAACAGAACTGCACTCGACACCAGTGGCAAGATGTTGGGACTGGGAGATTATCAAACTGAAGGAGAGAACAATCCTTTATTGAAGGCAGTGCATGATTTCTGCGAAGAAACAAAACTCATGACAGAGGAGTATGTCGCATGCCCGTACTTCTATGTCGTAGACTTGGGAACTGCCGAGAACATAAGTGATTGGATATTGTCTATTGAAACAAGCAAATCCAAAAGAGAAATCGATGATGAAATCTATGTAGGATTTGAAAAAGTAATAGACAAGGTTGTGACCGAGAACGAGCAGAACACCACTGTTTATGCGACATTGGAGAATTTCATGCTTGCAATCAACTACGACCTTGTGGTCAACAGACAAACCGTGGGCGACTTCAGAAAAGCATTCTACACACCATTAACCATCAACACCACAACCAACAAGTATGAAAGAGACACCTATTACAAGGAAAACTACACCACCATTGATTCAGAACTCATAAGAATCGCCAAGGCAGTGACAACCAACAATGATGTGGGTCTCACCAACAATGCCCTTAACACAACCATAACCACCAACACAATACCAAAAAGCAGAACCTACCTATGCGAGCCATTGAATTACGGAAAAACAATGGGAAGAATAATAACCACCCCATACGACATGGAACCCGCATACTACCCATACAACAGTCTCACCGTAGACGATATCATTCTCCGAAAACCACAAGAACAACTCCAACTCCAATTGAATGGTGTCATATTCAACCACTTGGAAGAAACAAGCACAGAGGAATACATCAAGATAAACCGTACACAAGCCGTTAGCAGTAACATTGTTGAGCATCCACCTGACAGTCTTTATCAGAGCAGACACTTGTGCGATATCCTCTTGACAAGGGTTTTCGATGTTTGCTATCCTCAACTGAAGAACAAGGAAACAGAGACCAACCTTGAATACTTGAAAACCCAAATCAACAAGATAGTGAACGATGCAATCAAGGACGGTGATTTCATAGCACCATACACAGAGAACAATACTGAAAAAGGAACTTTCTTGAATGTTCAAGAATCCAGTGAAGATGCTTATGACTTGGAGGTTGTTGGTATGATTCAACCAGTGAACTGCACTTATAGTATTCATATTGTTGCTCAAATCAACAGTGCGAAGATAAAAGTAATGGAGGAATAATGGCAAGGAAAAAGAAATCATCATCCAAAAAGAGCCGAAGAGTGAAAACAGTAAGAGCATTCAAATCTGCAATAACTTACAATCCACGAAGAAGAACGGCAGTACATAGAAGAACTATAAAAACATTGTACCGTTGGAGTGCAAATCATTGGGCTTCATTCGGAGGAACATAAAATGGCACGAAAAAGAACAACAAGAAAATCAAGCAGAGGATTAATAAGAAGAAAAGGGAATGGATACACAAGAAGACCAATAGTCCGTTCAAGAGGATTTTATAGGATGATTTATTCCGTATCATTTAGAGGAACATAAGAATATGGTAAATGAAGTAAGATACAGTCTCGCACAATTCGTGTTCAACGGAACCGAAATCACATGCGACAGTTTCAAAACAACAAGAAAACAAGACACAGAAAAATACACTGCAACCAACAGTCACAATGCATATGCAGTCAGTTTCGGACAAGAAGAATACGACTGGGACATGGACGACATAGACCCACAATTCAGAACATTCTTCGAAGACATACTTGACATGCAGAAAACATTGCCGGACGAACTCCCATACATCGCCACCTACGATTATGTTGAAGGAACTGGAGACCTTGTGGAAGACGATGTGTACTATGGAGTATGGGTTGAAGAACTCGGCAAGGAAAAAGCAAACCAACCATTTTCAGTGAAAGGTGGAGCATTAAGAAAACAATAAAAAAATAATAAGGAGTGGAGTCATGAGCAAAAAAAACCATAAGAAAACCAAAAAAGAACTTGCAAGTCTTGAAAAAGAATTATACTACAACACCTTCTGCAAGGAAGCCGAACAAATACCAATCGACAGACTGCCACCGAATGAGCAACTTGTCATATTGAAATGCATCAATGCAGAAGAACCTACACAAGAAGAATTCACCTTGTTGAAGGAGGTATTGCAAAGATACCGTAAATACATCCAAGAATACCAACCTAAACAAGCAGTTGAGAATGCAGAGCAAGTAATCGAACTCATACAAACCGAACAAGACTTGCTCGACATACTCGACAATCCGAAAAGAAGGAAACTATTAGTCCACTTGCCAATCGATGACAAGATTTATGCTATGGATTTTGAAATACTGCCTCTTGAAGACAGTAAAGCAATCAAATCTATTCAAGTCCAACTTGACTTGTTTAAGGATTACAGTCAAGAAGACCAAAGATTATATGCAAAAGCCCAACAAGGACATGTACTCACCCTTGAAGAAAAACACATCGTTGACAAGATAACTGAAGACCTTAATGAAAGAGCCAATGAGCAACAAGATGAAATCATACTGACTTTCCTCGCAAACCAGTTAAGGCTTCCACAATCCAGTGACGATTATGAGAAAAGGTATGAGTTTTGGAAGAAATTCCCATTCAATGCCAAGTTCAGTGTATGGTCACAAGTGCAAGACAGACTCGGATTAACAGAACAAGACAACCGCAAACTTTTTCCAACTATCAAATAGCCTTTTCGGAGAAGTCTATTTCAGAATAAGCAAACACCTTGGCATAGGTGTTGATGAAGTGATACGGCAGAAATTCAAGCCGAACATAAAATTTTTAATAATAAAATATACTCAAATAGTATTGAGAGAGCAAGAAGAATACGAAAAAATAGAAGAACAACAAAGCAAACTTAATTATCATGGCAAGCAATACTGACATACTCGTCAATTTCCAAGGAGTGGATAATGTAAGCCCAGTAGCCCAACAAATCCAAGGAAGCATGGGGCAGATGGGGGGTGGAATAAGAGGGGCTTTATCTGAACTTGGTGGCATCTTCAGTGGACTTAACGGTCTTGTGATGGGTGCATTCGGAGGAATGGGATTATCCACCTTCAAGGACATGACCTATGGATTATCTGTTGCAAGGGAAGAAGTCAAAGGACTCTTTCAAACAGTAGCGGGGGAAAGTAAGGAAGCAGAGGATTTATGGGGCAAGATGGATGAACTCACCAACCAAGGGTATGTTCAACTTGACGACCTTACACAAGCCGTAAATGTTTTCGGAATGAGTACTGGTACTGGATTGAAAGGAATGCAACAATCCTATGAACTTATCAATGATATAGGAAACCGTGCCATACAAATGGGTTATGATGGAAATAGGCAATTGTTACTTATGCAATCTGTTGGTCAAGGATTGAATGGTAATATGAGAATGTTGAATGTTGCATTCGGAATAACTAAAGACAAACTGAAGGATTTAGGGTGGAAGGGAGACCCTAAAGATGTTGAAGGTTATGTTAATGCATTACAAGAATACTTAAATACCAATGCAGACATGAGTAACCTTCTTGACAGTACACAAGGTAAAGTTGTCACTCTGCAAAAAAGATTCCGTATAGCGGGAAGGGAAATAGGTAATTCCTTCAAACCAGTAGTTGATATGCTTCTTGATGGAGTTACTCAACTGAATGCTCAATCTGATGATGCATTGGCTAAAATCATAATCTTAAGCACTGGTGTCATGAGTGCAGTTGCAAGTATTCTTCCAACATTAAGCCCACTGATACAGACATATGAATTCCTTGAAAAAAGAGTTGGTGGAAGTGGACTTCTTAATGGAATAAGATTGTTTGATGGTTCATTGAAGAATCTTACTCCATCATTCATGGGAGCCAGTTCAAGTTTCAACACTTACTTCGCAACACCAGTAATAAACTATTTGAAGAATGTTGTTGCAAGCACCACTGCTTGGATAAGACTTCCAATAAAAAATGTATTGACCGAATGGATGGGTTATGTGAAAAACTTCGGAAGTGCAGTGAAGACCTATATGATTCCACCATTCCTCGAACCATTGGATTCATTGAAGAACAAACTTGGACAAGTAACCAACAAATTCACCAAATTCGCACTGGATTATGGAAACCTCGGAACAAAACAGAACCTTGTTGAAAAATTAATGGGCAAAGGAATAGACCCAACAACTATCTCAAAGAATGCAGATGTGGGAATGCTAACCAACATCAACAAGGCAAGCACATCTGTGAAAAATCTTGCCATATCCAAATCAGAAACTGCACAAATCAACAAGTTAAGCCAAGCCTACAGACAACAAGCACAAGCAGTCAGTGTCAACAACATGAGACTGGAAGCAAGCAATATCCTTCACGGGTACCATACAAGTGCCTTGGTGGAGAATGCAATAGCAACTGAAGGTTTAACATTTGCAGAGATGGGGAGGGAAAGCCAACAAGCCATCAACAGTATCACCACCTTGTATAATGCGGGAGTTATCAGTGAAGAAACATTAGCCAAGGAATACAATGCGATAGTAACTGCCGAACAAACTGCAAGTGAAGAATTAGGCTTCTTTGCAAAGATAAAGAAGATAGGTATGACCATAATGGAAACCATAGCCACTAATGGATTAAGTCTTTCATTATGGAGTGCAACCATTGCGGAATATGCTTTCCTCTTGCCAATCGTACTCATAGTTGGAGCAATTGTTGGATTAATTCTTGTAATATACGAACTTGGAAGACAACTTGGATGGTGGAGTTCATGGGGGCAAATCATTGATGCCGTAACCAGTGGACTGCAAAGATTATGGGATGCATTCATCAACAACCCAAATGTCCAAGGATTCATAAGCGACTTGCAAGGAGGCTT
>OCTW011594629.1_pt1 | contig 64650 bp, 52 predicted proteins | sample 1539671 | NCBI WGS metagenome assembly OCTW01 (sample SAMN02144230, study PRJEB22623) | gut metagenome | biome: sheep rumen | host: Ovis aries | place: New Zealand | reverse complement strand
GCCTCCGTGTCGGGGTAGTTGTAGGTGAAGTAGAAGTCGGGTGTTTGGGCGAATGCAACAATTTGAAAGGCTAATAGGGAAAGAATAAAGCTGAACTTTTTCATTTTGATTGTTTTTTAAAATTAAACATAATCTCCGTTCCAGCGAATTTGCAATTCGCTGGTGTCGAGTATGGGGATTTGCAATCCCCTTTCGATGGCTGAGGCTCTCTTGGCAACAAGCTCTTTCATTGTTGTTGGTCGTGTTGTTATCATTCCTTCACCACCTTGTCAGAGAATGTGGTCCCGTCCGCCATGGTGACCTTCATCACGTATTGCCCTGGGGCGAGGCCTTGCAGGCTGAGGCTCTCGAGGCCCGAACCTTGGCTGCGCACGAGGCGGCCTTGCAGGTCGTAAAGCTCGATGCTGGCAGGCTCCACGTCGGGCGAGTATTGCAGGCGGAGCTGGTCTTGGGCGGGGTTGGGGTAGTAGGCGTAGGGGCGGACGAATGCTTCTGCTTCGGGGACGGACAGCGTGCCGTCGGCGAAGAACTTAAGCATGAAAAACTCGGCCTCAGTGTTGTCACGTGGGGAACCGTAAATGTCAGAGTAATAGGAAGTACCTGAGACCAGACATCCCTTGTCGGAAGTGGTCATGATGGAATTTGGCCAATATACCTTCATTCCGTATTCAGGATAGTATCTGTTCCAATAGCGTTGCCAGATGACGTTGCCGTCGATGTCCATCTTTGTCACAACAAAGCAGTTAATCCAATCGTAACCAAAGCCGTAGGGCTCTCCTACCATATGATAGAAATAAAAGGCATCTTTGCCAACCATGTCCGTACAAGTGTTTCCTTGAATTGCCTTGATGCTGTCGTTCCCGACGCCTATTTCTCCCTGCCCCACAGATGCGTAGGAAAGGATGTTACAGTCTTGGTCAAGCCTTATGAAACCTATGACATCGTCAAAAGTCCAATCGTATTGGTAGTCCAAACGGCCTAGTGTGGCATCGCCCCCGAAAACCACCGAACCGTCAGGCATGGAGAAGATGGCGTAATTCTGTGGGTTAATACCGAGGTAAAGCTCTTGGTAAGAGCTTGATGCTCCTTCGCGTATTTCTCTGAGAAGGACCTGATTGCTGACCAATTCCAAATCCCTGTTGATACGGATGAGGTAAAGATCATCTGTTGGGCCTGAATCGTATTCCACGGTTTTCCCATAGTCGCCGCTGCCGTCCTGAAATTCAAAGAATCCCCCACAAGTGATGTTGAAGGTGGTGCACGGACCCGTGTATTGGCTTATGGCGATGAGCTCTCCTTCGGTGGTCAACCGGCAGAAAACAGGTGCTGGGATACCCGAAACCCCTAAGCAACAAGCGATATCGCCGCTGCTGTCCATGAAGGCCGATGTCCATATATACCCATGATAGGCTTCAGGGAGTTCTATCTCCCTTTGCCATAGCAGATTCAAATCAGTATCAAATTTGGCCAGAAAAGGCCTGTCGTAGTGAAGGTCGTTGTCGTGTATGCTTCCAATCGCAAGGCAACAATTCGGCTCTTCGGGGTCAAAAAACAGCCTAGTCACAACAGAATAACTGTCTTCGGAGCCAAGGGCGAGTTCGCCAAGCAATTCTCCCTCAAGCGACACTTTGTAAACAATGGGAGGAGAAACGGGGTCTATCTCATACCAATTCGAATTCTTGCCGTCTCCCGTCGAAATCAAATAGAATCCCTCCGTGGTATCGTCTGGTGCCACTTCTAATGTGAAGGTTTCTATGCGTTCATAATTCACTGTGTGGAGAATGGGATAGGGGAAACGGTGTTCGAACAGGAAATCCGGTTGTTGCGAAAACGTTTTGGCTACGAGAAGTAGTGCCAATGACAGAATGAAAGAGAATCTTTTTTTCATGGAACTGATTTTTTATGGTTTGAAGCGGCAAAAATAGTGGTTTATTTCTTTCCAAACAAGTTTTTTGTTTATTTCGGTGACAAAATTTAAGTTTCGAACAGATAGGAGTATTTGTCTAGATGGAAGAAAATGATTTGGGAACTTTATGCCATCTGACTCAAAGCAATTCTGAGTCAGATGGCATAAAGTGCAATCTTTTATTCTGACGTTCAGGCACTTGTTCATCTAAAATCCATCCACCACACCTTGGTCTGGCGCGTGTCGCCGTGCGACATTCGGGCCAGCTGCGCCGTGTAGTTGTCGTAGTTGTATTCGATCTCCTTTTGGGGATACTCCAAACGATACGACGTCAGCTTGGCATGGTCGATGGTGGTGGGCGTCCGCATGGTGCGGCGTGCCAAGGCCCATGCCTCCCACGGCTGGCGGAAGAGGTTGAGCCAACGCTGCTGGTAGATGAGGTCGAGGTAGGCCTCGTTGCTGCCGTCGAAGCTGGGGTTCATATACACCGCATAGTTCATCACGTTGGAAGCCATCTTCTGGCCCAAGGCCCAGATGTCGAGGCCGGTGGTGAAGTTGGTGTATTGCGGATAGAAGTAGGTCCAGCGGCTGGTGTTTTGCGGTATGTGTGCCCAAAAGATGCTCGACTGGTAGATGCCTTGGAAGAGCATCTGGTCGAGGTCCATGCCCGAGAGGGTGATGCCGCCGATGCCACGGGCCCCGATTTCGGCCTTCATGAAGAGCACGTCGGCGTAGGTGACGAAGATTTGCGGCATGTAGCGCTCGTCGCGGGTCAGGTAGTAGTTGAACGGCGAATAGAGGCACGACGGGCCTTTGAAGGTGTAGTTGGCGTCGCGGCTCTGGGCGTAGGGCGAGCCGCCTTCGGTGGGCGTCTCGGCGGTACGAATCTGTGGGAAGGGTTTCCAAGCGCCGTCAGGGAAACTGTCGGTCTTGTGGCTCGTGTCGAAGAAGAGGAAGGTGCGATAGTCGAAGATGCCGCTGCCGTCCATGTCGTCGGTCGACGAGACGATGCTCCACACGGTTTCGCCCATGCGGAGGTTCTTGTGCTCGCGGAACGACCAATTGATGTCCCAATTGGTACCCAACACACTGGGCCACAAGGCGATGGCACCACCCGTGGCCATGCCGCCCGAAGAGCTTATCGAGGAGTAAGGGAACTCATAGGCCTTCTTCAGCAAAGGCTCGGCAAAGGCGGGGTCTTTGTCGTACATGCGCAAGCCGTGGCGCAGGATGAGCGAGTTGGCAAACTCGGCCCAAAGCGTGTAGTTGTTGTTGAGCAGCACCTCGTAGGGCAGCTTGTAGTACTCGTTGCCGTTGGCGGTGGTGGCTGAGTCGGCGTGAAGCACGTCGCGGGCCACGACCAGCTCGTCAAGCAGCGACTTGTAGATGCTCTCTTGGGTGTCCCATTCGGGCTTCATCGTGGTTTGCGACGAGGCGTTTTCCCAGATACGTCCTGCTTGGGAATAAGGCATGTCGCCGAAGATGTCCGTTACCTTGAAGGTCTGGTAGGCCTTCAAGATGTTGAGCTGGGCGCGCACCTTGTCGCACACGGCGGTGTCGCCTTGCTCCTCGCCATAGGCGTCGAAACGGCGCTCGAGTTCGCGGATGTTGGAAAGCATGAGGTAGTAGTCGTTCCAAACACTGGAGGTGCCGATTTGTGAGTTGCCCCATGCCTCGGAAGTCAGGGCGCCGAGTTCCGTCTCGGGGTACCAGATCTCGTTTTGCAGGTAGAACTGCTCGTTCATGCTCTGCTGCATGGAGCTTACCACGCCGTTAAACAGGGCCTCGATGGTGGTGCCCGTCGGCGAGAACGGGTCTTGGTTCATTTCTTCGAAATTCTTGGTGCAGGAGGCTAAAGCTATTGTTGCTGCACAAATGATGAGAATATATCTTTTCATGATGTTTCGATTTTATAGATTCACTTTCAGCGTTACCATAAACGACCGCGTGCCGGGATAGGAGGCATACTCCAAGCCTTGGGCGTTGCCTGAGCCTTGGGTGCCTTCGGGGTTGATGTTGTCGGGCAGGGTCTTGTAGATGTAGAACAGGTCGCGACCCACGAGGGAGAGCGAGGCCTGCTTGAAGAGGTTCTGCTTGTCGAGCCACTTGCGCGGGAAGTCGAAGGTGAGCGACAGCTCGCGCAACTTGACCCACGTGTTGTTGACGATGCCGGGCGTGGTGAGCACTGGGCCCCAACCGCCGAAGTTGGGCAGGTATTTATAAAGGTAGTGCACCACATGGTCGTTTTCGACGGCTTCGCCCGTCTCCGTGTTGACGCAATAGCCAGGCAGGATGATGCCGTAGTTGCCTACGAAGTTGCCTTCCGCATCGTAGTAAGGCAGGCCGTTGCCTTCGCGTTCATACAGCGTTGCCGGACTCTGGCCCGTCTGCATGCCTACCACATAGGAGGCGCAATAGATCTGCCCACCGAGCTTGGCATCGACCAAGGCGTAGAGCGACCAGTTCTTGTAGGAAGCCCTGAGGTTGATACCGCCCGTCACCAAGGGGGCGCAGTTGCCCACAGGCACACGGTTGTCGGTCATCAGGTAGGTGGTTCCCGTCTCGTTGAGTAAGGGCAGCGGTTTGCCGTTGGCATCGTAGAAAGGTCCCACGGTGGTGCCGTCGGGCGTGGTGTATTCATAAACGTAGTCCCAGCCGTAGATGGTGCCATAATCCTCGCCTTCTTCCACAGCGACGGCAGGGCCGTTGGAACCCCAAATCTCGGAGAGCATGTACATGTTGGCACCGCCCAGGTCGACAATCTTGTTCTTATTGCGGGCCAAGTTCAAGCCGACCTGCACACCATAGTCCTTGCCTTGGGCGATGTCGTAGGTCATGATGGCCTCGATGCCTTTGTTGGTCACGATACCCGTGTTGATGGTCACGTTGTTGGAGCCTGACGAAGGCGCGACTGGCGACGAAAGGATTTGGTCCCAGCTGTAGATGTCGTAATAGGTGAAGTCCATGTTGAAGCGGGCACCCAATCCGAGGTCGAAGCCGAGCTCATAGCTGCGCTGGCGCTGTGGCTTCAGCTCCAAAGGCGGCACTACTGAAGGCAATGTGGCCGAAAGCTGGTGACCAAACGAGCCGGTGCTGTAGGTATAGGTGAGCTGGTAAGGCTCGGTGTCGCTGGCGGTCTGTGCCCACGATCCTCTCAGTTTCAAGTAGTTGATGGGACCCCAATTCCAATTCTTGAAGGCCGAAGTGGGCACAAAGCTCAAGGTGGCCGAAGGATAGAAATAGGAGTTGTTGGTGATGGGCAAGGTCGACGACCAGTCGTTGCGACCCGTCACATCGAGGAACAGCCAGTCGCTGTAGCTCACGTTGAAGAAGGCATATAACGAGTTGACTTGCTTCTCCCACCGCGATTCGCCGAAGGTGCGCTCGGTGGCAGCGGAGTAGTTGTAGATGGTGTAAAGGTTGGCGTAGGCCCAAGTGCCCGAGGTGCCGTTCATGCCGTCGCGATAGCCGTAGTATTGCTCGCCACCGGCCGAGAGGCGCACGTTGAACTTCGAGCCAAAGATCTTGTCTTTATAGGCCGTAATCAGGAAGTCCATGTCGCGGGTGAGCGAGGTGGATTTGTTCTTCGAATAATAGCCTCCCGCCATGCCGTCGATGGTGGTGGGCTTGTGCTTGGTAGTGTAGTTGTCGGCGGTCCAGTCGAGGGCGACCTTGGCGGAGGCGGTGAGCCACGGGGTGACGTCGTAGAGCAGTCTGACCGAGCCGTACATCTTGTCGCGGTCGAGGGTCGTGTTGTTGTTGTAGAACGTCCAGAAGGTGCTGCTGTAGATGTAGGGATAAGGATAGCCGTCAAACTGGTTCATCGTGCCGTCCTCGTTTGCATAGGTCGTGGTCTCAATGCCTTGCCAGCTGCGGGGCCAGCTGTAGAGCAAGCCCTTGTTGAAGTTGCTGTTCGACTCACCAATTTCGGGCGAGTTGAGGCGGAAGTAGTCCAAATAGTTGAACGCCACGTCGACCTTGATTTTATCCGAAACATTAATCAAGGTACCCACGTTGACGGTGGTCTGCCGCAGGTTGGTGTTGTCGATGATGGCATCGGTGCGCGAGTCGGTGAACGAAACGCGGATGCTACCGAAGTCGCCGGCGTTTTGCAAGGCGATGTTGTGGGTCATCATGTGGCCGTTCTTGAAGAGCATCTTCAGGTTGTCGGGCTGCGGCGAATATTTGCGGATTTTGCCGTCCCACCACAGCACGCTCTCGCCGTTCATCTCGGGGCCCCAGCTTTGGGCGCCGCCGTAGTAGCCGAAAGTGGTGTTGGTAGGCTCGCCAGCCGGGCCGTCGTCGACGTTGTAGACGTATGGAAATTCATACACTTGGTTGCCTTGCTCGTCAAACATGCCTTCGATGGGGGTCAAAGTCGGCTTGTCGAACGAGACGGGGCCGCGACCGCCGAATTTGTTTTGCACCGAGCGGTAGAGATAAGGCGTCGTGAGCTTGAAACTGGCCGAATAGCTGATGCCGAGGCCGCGTTGCTTCGAGCCTTTCTTGGTGGTGATGAGCACCACGCCGTTGCCGCCACGCGAGCCGTAAAGTGCTGCCGCCGTGGGGCCTTTCAGGATGTCTAAGCTCTCGATGTCCTCCTGGTTGATGTTGTTCAGGGCCGTACCCCAGTCGCGACCGCCGCTCCACGAGGTGAGGCCGCCTTCGTTGGTCATCGGCACGCCGTCGACCACGATGAGCGGCTGGTTGTCGCCAAAGATGCTGTTGTTGCCACGGATGGTGATGCGCGACGAGCCGCCGTCGACGCCATTCGGGTTGATGATCTGCACACCCGCCGAGCGGCCGCTCAGTGCGCTGATGACGCTGCCCGAGCCTGACTTGGCAATGAGGTCGCCGCCGATTTCCTCGGTGGCATAGCCCAACTCACGCTTCTGGCGTTTGATGCCGAGAGCGGTGACCACCACGTCGTCGAGGGTTTGCGAGTCAAGCTCAAGGGTGACGTTGATTTTGTTTTTGCCTTTGACGGCCACTTCCTTCGGCTTGTAGCCAACGAAGCTGAAAACCAGCACGTCCTGGCCGTCGGCTTTCAATGAATAGTTGCCGTCAATGTCGGTCACGGTGCCCGTCGAAGTGCCTTTCACCTGGATGGTGACGCCAGGCAGACCGTAGCCGTCGTCGCTCGAAACGACCTTACCCGTCACCGTCAGGCTTTGTGCAAGAACGGCCAATGGCGATGCCATCAGGGCAAGAAGGAAAAAGAGTAGCGTTTTCTTGTTCATACACTTATAGTTTTGATATTTTGCGACAAAAATAGAAATAATTCTTTTTGCATAAGGCATTTTTGCGAAGATTTGGATTTAGTATCTAAGATTTCAGCAGCATTGCATCTTGGCGGTCATCCAAAACCGTAAGTAAACAACCTCGCCACAGGCTTGATGCACTGCGACAATTGCGACCAAAATCATCGCCAGACTGCATTTTCCGTTAAAATAATGTCTCGACCTATCGTTTTATTTCCTATTTTTGACCCCCGAAAACTAACACAAAAGGTTTTATGACCGAAGAAAACAGTAAATGGCTCGTCATCGTCAACCCGAAAGCCTCTATCGGAAAGGCGGGAAAAGATTGGCCACAAATAAAGCAAATCCTTGAAAAAGAGGGTATTGCTTTCGATTATTTGATTACGGAATACCAAGGCCACGCCATCAGTTTGGTGCGCGACAGCATCACCGAAAAAGGCTACCGCAAAATCATTGCAGTGGGCGGCGATGGCACCAACAACGAGGTCGTCAACGGCATTTTCACCCAAAAACGCTTCCCCACCGATGAAATCATGATGGGCATCATGCCCGTAGGCACAGGCAACGACTGGCGTCGCACTTTCGACTTTGGCATTGATTATCAGGAAAATGCGAAAATCATCAAAGCCGGGAACACCTTTAAGCACGACATCGGCAAGGTGACCTACTACAACGACGGCGACCCGCAGGTGCGCTACTTCCTCAATGCCGCCGGAACAGGTTTGGACGAGGCCGTGTGCCAATCCATGAACGAGATGAAACAGCAAGGCAAAGGCGGCGCGGCTCGCTACATGTTCAGCGTCGCAAAATGCCTGTTTGGCTTCGATTGCCCACACATCCAACTCGAAATCGACGACCAACTCGTCTTCGACGACGAAATCCTCAGCCTCGGGGTAGGCATTTGCCGATACAAAGGTGGTGGCATGATGACGATGCCCAATGCCGTACCCAACGACGGCCTTTTCGACATCACCGCCATACGCAAGGTGGGCATGGCCAAATTCGCCGCCAACATCAGCAAAATCTACGACGGCACCTTCATCAAGAAAATGAATGAAGTCAGCACCTTCCAAGGCCGCAAAGTCAAGGTCACATCCATCCCCGCCCATGCACTCAAATTAGAAACCGAAGGCGAAACGCTCACCAACTCACCCTTTGAATTCGAAATGCTGCAACAGTCCATCAACATGGTAGTGCCCGAAAAGGCTATTGGCTTATGGCCTATGGCTTATGGCAGTTCCAACAAATAGTGTAAAAACTGCCAAGAGCCAGAAGCCAAGAGCCAGAAGCAATCAACAAAATATCAAACATTAAAAATACAAAAACAACATGGTAAACATCGATCAAATCAACTTCCAGAACAAGCGCGTGGTCATCCGCGTCGACTTCAACGTCCCGTTGGACGATAACTTCAACATCACTGACGACACCCGTATGCGTGCCGCTTTGCCTACTATTAATAAGGTTTTGAACGACAAAGGCATGGTCGTGCTGATGTCGCACCTCGGCAGGCCGAAAAAGAACCCCGATCCGAAGTTCAGCATCAAGCCCATCATCAAGCACTTGGAAGAACTGCTGGGCCGTCCCGTCCAGTTTGCCGACGACTGCATGAAAGCCGCCGACCAAGTGAACGCCTTGAAACCCGGTGAGGTGCTTGTGCTCGAAAACCTCCGCTTCTATGCCGAAGAGGAAGGCAAGCCGCGTGGCATCGAGAAGGGCGAAGATGGCTACGACGAAGCCAAGAAAGCCATCAAGGCCTCGCAGAAGGAGTTCACCAAGACCCTCGCGAGCTATGGCGAATACTACATCAACGACGCCTTCGGCACCGCCCACCGCGCCCACGCCTCCACCGCCTTGATTGCCGACTACTTCGATGCCGACCACAAGATGTTCGGCTACCTGATGGGCAAGGAAGTGGCCGCCGTCAACAAGGTGATGAACGACATCCAACGTCCTTTCACCGCCATCATGGGCGGCTCGAAGGTCTCCACGAAGATCGAGATTATCGAGAACCTGCTCACCAAGGTCGACAACCTCATCCTCTGCGGCGGCATGACCTACACCTTCAAGAAAGCCTTAGGCGGCAAGGTCGGCAACTCCATCTGCGAAGAGGACAAGCTCAACCTCGCCTTGGACATCATCGAGAAAGCCAAGCAGAAGGGCGTCAACCTTTACCTCTCGTTCGACGTGGTGGCTGGCGACAAGTTCTCGAACGACGCCAACACCATGGTCGTCGACCCGATGAACGTGCCCGACGGCTGGGAAGGCATGGACTGCGGTCCCGAGAGCCGCAAGTTCTACGCCGGCATCCTCAAGCAGTCGAAGACCATCCTCTGGAACGGTCCCTGCGGCGTGTTTGAGTTCGACAAGTTCGCCGAAGGCTCGAAGGCCATCGCCGAAGCCATCGTGGAAGCCACCGAGCAGAACGGTGCCTATTCGCTCATCGGCGGCGGTGACAGCGTGGCCTGCATCAACAAGTTCGGCCTGGCCGACCGTGTGAGCTACGTCTCGACCGGCGGCGGTGCCCTGCTCGAAGCCATCGAAGGCAAGGAACTGCCTGGCATTGCGGCAATTAAGAAGTGATGCATAGCCCCGTAAGGGCGACAGCACAATAGGCGGGCGGTGTAAACCCCCGCCGACAAGCAATGCAATTGTTTTAAGCCCCGTAGGGGCGGCAGGATTGGACACACATCATTTTTTCCTGTCACCTACGGGGTTTCTGTTTGTTGTCGTTTCAAAATGGATTACTCGTTTATTTCGGCAGGGGTTGACACCGCCTGCCTTCAATGCTGTTACTCCTACGGAGTTCCCACTAGTTTTAATCAAATTGTCAATCATTTTCTTTTTTTTTCATAATTTTGCGTCCAATAATTCAAACCACAATAAAATGAAAAAAGCAACCTTGATTTTAGCCTTGTTTCTCGGATTCATCCCGATGCTGAACGCCCAATGGACAAGCCCCGGCAACGGCACGACTTATACTTTGGATGACCTCGTGGAAGTTAGTGGATGCGTGAGTTTTGACCCTCAAATCTTTTATTACTTCATTTCGGGTGACATCACCATCTCGGCCAACGACAAACTTTACATCAACCGAAACGACGGACTGATTTACATCACGTTTGCCAACGACTACACCATTACCATCAAAGGCTCGATGGAAGCCATGGGACAAGATGAGGACCATTATTTGCCAATAGGAATGGGAAGCGGCCACCTCCGCTTTGAGGATGCCTCTGACCCAAGCTTTCTCAGTTACTGCTGGTTTGGTGAAATGAACGGCATTCAAATTATCAACAGCGATGTGACTTTTGATACTTGCCGATTCCACTATTTCTATTCCCAACAGCAGTCGAGTGCCGTCAATTGCATGAACTGCGACCCAGTTTTTACCAATTGTGAGTTTTATTCCAACGAAGGCGTGGCCATCAGTTCGCCTGCCAACGGACAAGGCTCACCACAAATCGTGAACTGCAACTTCGAGAATAACGTGACCTCCAACGCCAACCAGCCGCAAATCAACCTCGGTCCAGGTTCAAACGACACCATCCGCATCGTGGGATGCACCATCGAAGGCGGAAACAACATAGTTGGCGGCATCGCCATCGCCGACCTGATGGCAAATGGGGCAACAAAAGTGCTGATACAGAACAATTACATCGCCAATGGAAGCTTTGGCTACGATCAAGAAGGAATCCATATTTCTTCTATCATCGAAGGCAACCAAATTGTCAATAATTCCCATACCGACAACCCAATGGTTAACGGCAGTGGCATCAACTTGTATGGCGTTGACGAAAACAACAATGCCATCATCCGCAACAATATTATAACCGGCAACCTTTGGGGAGTTACGGTATTTTATGCCGGAGACGCCAACCTCGGCACCGAAGACGACTGGGGCCACAACCAAATCCACGACAACGGCAACGGCGGCGTGATTTATGACCTTTACAACAATTCACCTGGCGACATCATGGCCGTGGGCAACGATTGGGGCACTACCATTGAGCAAGAAGTTGAAAACCACATTGTCCACCAATACGACAATCCAGAACTTGGAATAGTTAACTACATTCCTTTTGTCGGCTATGACGCTGTTAACGAAGAAAATACATGCAATTTTAATGTATCGCCCAATCCAGCCCAAGGCCGTTTCACGGTGAATGGCCAAGGATCAATGACCATCACGAATACCCTTGGACAAACCATCATAACCAAGGAAATCGACGGCAGGGAAAGCATAGCATTGCCGCGTGGCCTTTATGTTGTGAAAATAGGCAACGCCACGCGAAAGGTGATTGTGGAATGACCAATTCAAACAAATTCCCTATTTTTGTGCCAAATTTTTAGCATCATGTCGAAAACCATAGTAAACATCATAGACCAAACCAACCCGTTGCCAGCCTATTTGTTCACCAAGGAATACTACGAAGACGGCGACGAGCTGCTGTTCATCTCCACCGAAGAAGAATCCGGCTGCATCAAACTGATCGCCAACCAGTTGGAAGTGGACGAAACGCACGTGAAAAGCATCATCGTCAAGCGTTACCAAGACAATTTCCTCTACGAGCGCATCTGCCGCACCATCAAGGGCAACCTGATTCCCAACAAAAAGTATTACCTCAACCTGGCGGGCGGCAACCGTTACATGACCCTCTCGGTGCAGCACGTCTTCGAAGAGTTCGACACCTTGTTTTTCTACACGCAAACCCGTGAGAACCAAATCGTGAAGACCATCTTCGACCACAGCATCTATGATAACGACGACGAGGTGTTCCCCATCAAGCATCGCATGACCTTGAAGGAGTATTTTGGTCTCTTTGGACTGCAAAGCGACGTGGACAAGCCCCGCAAACAAGTGAAGGAAACCGCCTTCTCGCAGCACCTGTTCACCATGTTCTCGCAAAACCTGCTCGGGCGCGGCGACTACCAAGTGATGGAGACCCTGCGCGAGAAATACCGCAACTGGAAGTTCCTCATCATTTCGCAAGTCGAGAAACCCGACAAGGACTATATGACCGCCATCCCCAACCTCGGCAAGTTCTTGGACTTCATCGGCTTTGTGCCCGAAAGACCGGGTTCGCTGCAAAGTGAAGAGATAGACTACCTCACGGGCGGCTGGTTCGAGGAATACGTCTATGCCCTCATCAAGGCCGTGCTGCAACCCGACGACATCGCCATGGGCGTGCACATCTCCAACGGCGTCATCAAGCACAACAACGAGCTGGATGTGTGTTTCATGAAAGCCAACAAGCTGTTCGTCATCGAGTGCAAGACCGGCGTGACCAGCGAGAGCCTCTTCAACGAGATCGTCTACAAGGTCTGCGCCCTGAAAGAAGTGCTGCTCGGCAGCGGCAATTCCTACATCTTCTCGCTGAAGAAGGACCACAAAGGCAACTGGAAGCGCACGGCCAAATACATGGGCATCACCTTCTGCGACTGGCTCAACCTGACCAAGCCCGAACGCCTGAAGGACATCCTCAACAAGATGAACAAGATGGCCAAGGAGAGTTAGTTCCGAATTGGCAATTCGGAAACACGGTGGCATAATTCGTGCCGCACAGAATTTCACGGATTTTGCGAATTACGCGCCCTCAGCGCTTCCTTGAAAGCGAACAAGGGCAGGTTCTCCACCCAGCCTTGGTCGATGTGGTTTTGCATCGAGAGACGAAGAGCCTTCAGTTCGGGATGCGACTCCATGAACGTCTTCAGCGACTTCGACTGCAAGTTCACCTCCGCCTTCACCTCGACGGGATAAACCGCCTCGCCCATCTGTATGGCAAAGTCGATTTCGATGGTCGAATTGTCGACGCTGTGGTAATAAACCGGCATTCCCATGGTGACCAACTGCGTGTAGACAAACAGCTCCGTGAACGCGCCTTTGTATTCCTTGAAAATGTCGTTGCCGATGAGCACCAACGACGACGGAGCACCCACCATCGCGCCCATCAGCCCCACATCGAGGGTGAACAGCTTGAAAGCCGAGAAATCCTCGTAGAACTTGAGCGGCATCTTGATGTCGCTCACCCGATTCACCTTATACACCAAGCCCGCATCGATGAGCCATTGGATGGCGTCTTCGTATTGCGCGGCACGAGCGCCTTTCTTCAAGGCACCGTAGATGAATTTCTTGTTGTCCTTGGCCAACTGCGCCGGGATGCTGTCCCACACCATGTTGATACGCGGCACCTCATTGGAGGGCGCGTGTTTCGAGAAGTCGTAGCGATAGGCCGACAAAATCCTTTCCTGTATCTGCCGCACCTCCTGCAGTCCACGGCCTTCACTATAGGCCATCACAGCCTCGGGCATTCCACCCACATAATAGTACTGCCGCAACAAGTCGATGTAATTGTCGCTCAAGGTGTTGATGATGTCCCAATCCTGTTCTTGGAGCGTTTTTAGAAGGTTGTGTTTCCCCATGGCAATAAGAAACTCTTCGTATGTCATGGGAAACATACGCATCATATCCACCTTCCCGACGGGAAACGAGGCGTTACCGTGAAGCGAGATACCCAACAGCGAGCCTGCCACAACAATGTGATATTGAGGCGTTTCCTCTTGGAAATACTTCAACGCTTCCAAAGCTGCCGGACATTCCTGGATCTCGTCGAGGATGATGAGGGTGTCGGTGGGCGTGATGTCGGTTTCGGTGTGGGCCGAAAGCAGGCGGATGAGCCTTTCGGCACTACCGCCTTCGTTGAAGAACTGACGTGCTTTTTCGTCGCGGTCAAAACTGACGTGCACCGTTTGGGCATATTCCAAGCGTCCGAATTCTTTCAGTATGTAGGTTTTGCCCACTTGCCTTGCTCCTTGCAGAATGAGCGGCTTCCTATTTGCACTTTGTTTCCAGTGTCTTAAATCCTCAATAACAGCTCTATACATAATTCGATGACATTTTTTCTGACGACTTTTTGCTGCAAAGATACACTTTTTCTGACGACTTTTCGGCAAAACATGACACTTTTTCTGACGAGTTCGTAATTCTGGCAAAAACAATCCCTCCACCCGCAGGCAGAGGGATGATTCCGATTATGGTTTCATTTGCTGAAACAAATCACATTTGCATTAACGGCCGGATTTTAATTAGTTTTTTCAGTGCAAAAAAAAAAATAAATCTTATTCAAAACTTATGGAAAAGAGTTTTGAAATACTGGTTTCAATACAAACTTTTACTTTCCTTCCTAATACCAACGCCCTATTGTCGTCGAAATGCCCCGCCAGAAAACTGAAGCAAACGGGATAATCGTAGTCTTTCACGGCCTCGGCTATCACTTCCTCGGCGGTCATGCCGAAAGGATGGCTGTTGTCCTTGATTTGTGTCAGGCCACCCACGACGAGACCTTTCAGGCAGTCGAGCTTGCCGGCGCGTTTCAGGCAGTGCATCATCCTGTCAATGTGATAGATATACTCGTCCACCTCCTCGATGAACAGTATCTTTCCATCCACCTCAGGGAAGGAGTCGGAACCCATCATGCCATACAACACCGAAAGGTTGCCCCCAACAATCTCGCCTTCCATCACGCCTTGGCGGTTCAGGGGATGGCTGGGCAACTCATAATGCAAAGGCTTGCCCGTCAAAGCATCGACAAGCGACTGTTTGGCCTGGGGTGTCTTGTTGGGAAAATAGAAAGGCATCGAAGCGTGAAGTGTAGGCACGCCTAAGCGGTTCAATTTTCCATGAAACACGGTGATGTCGCTGAAGCCAACAATCCACTTGGGATGCTCCAAAAACTTCGAGAAGTCCAACTTATCAATGATGCGGATGCTGCCATAGCCGCCTCGGGCGCACCAGATGGCGTCGATCTCTTCATTGTCGAGATACTGCTGAAACACGGCGGCACGAAAATCGTCGCTGCCGGCAAAGATATGGTGCTGGGCAAAAAGCGCGTCGTCATACACAGGCACGAAACCTTGCTCTTTCAGCCATTCTATGGCAAACGCCATTTCTTCGCGCAACACACACCGCGCCGGAGCGGCTATCGCTATTTTTGAACCTTGTTTTAAGTAGGATAATTTCATTTAATAACTATTCAAAATTAAACTGCATATAACAGACTTTCTTGCACTCCAGCGTTACCCTTTCTCCCTTCTTCAATGCCTCTTTTATAGTGTTTTCGTTCATAAAGGCTTCCTCTGTTTTATGCCGCAAATTTACAAATTTTTCCCCAACCAGCCTGCCAAAGCCAAATGTGTCATAGAATCGTTACATCCGTTTTAGGAAATCTCATTTGTCGCTTTCTCTTTGTCGCATCCCGCCATGCAACACATGCCATCGCCGCATTTGCTCATCGAAGGCCTTAAACAGTCTCCTTGTCGCCAACAAGAAAGCCTAAGCTCTCGATGGCATTGGCCGTTAGCACGATAGCCAACCATTCCACAAAACGATTCATTCCCCCAGATAGTTACTTAAAATAAAGAACCAGCAAAACAATCCCTGCCATGGTCAGCACTGCTCCTGTGATAAGATATGTGGTCAGTTGGCGACGGGCTTTAGGAATCAATCCATCCACAGCCTTGCCAACTTCCGTTTTCTTTCTGACAACGGTGCCTATAATTAGCCCAGCCAAACATAATAATCCAGTAAGGAAAACGCTTAAGGCTAAGTCTTTACCTAATGTCAGTGCTATTATGACGGTCACAATGGCCACAATAATAGCCAGCAAGATAATGTAATGATTTGCTTGTAATTTTTTCATTGTTTTAGGTTTTATAGGTTTAACATTCATTTCACTTGTCGCTCTCCCACCTGCTCATCCCCCCATGCAGCACCCTCCACCGCATCATCCGCTCATTGAAGGCCTCCACCGAGTCCTTTTTCAGGCTGTCGGCAGGCTCCTTACCGCTTTGGATAGCGGTTTTGGCAGGCCCCTTTTGGTCACTTCGCTGGCATCCTGCCAGCAGCAGGGCGGCCAAAGCAACCACTGTTGCCTCGAGAATTTTGGATGAAGGCGAATTTTTCATGGCTTATCTTATTACCGTAATGCGTTCCGTCTGCGAAACTCCCTTTGCATCGGTAATCCTCACCAAATACACCCCTTCCACCAATCCGCTCAAATCAACCTCATTCGTCCCCCGCACAGTCTTCACCATCTGCCCGAGGGCATTATAAACCTGCACCTCATCAGCAATAACACCCTCAATGCGAAAAATTCCATCAGTCGGATTCGGATAAACCATAAGATTTGTCGGTGTTGACTCTATCACTCCAGTGATATTGCTTATTTCAGTTATGTCAATGGCTTTCTCAAGACTTGCATTGTTATTATACCAATTGGAAACCATTCCCGTAGCAATGAAGCTGTCGCCTACATAAGCTGTATTGTCACCAATAGTGATGTGATCGGGTGCTGTGAAAGTGTAGATATACGGCTTCAAATAATAAGTCTCGTTTTCTTGTGTGTTTATGGCAAGCATCTCGCCAAAATAAAACGGGTTTTCCTCTACAACCAATGTGCATTGCAGGGTCTCTTCGTGTTCCTCGAAATCCACTTTGTCGATGTTGACGCGATAAAATGGGTTTAGATAATTATCAATAAGCATATTGGGGGTACAAGTCGCCGTCAATTGTTGCCAGGTTACCAGGATGGTGTCATTTCCAACGACATAGAAGCCAGAAAGAAAATCACCATCATGTGGGTTCATAATATAATAACTAACACCATTGCTATGAAAAGCCATATCCAATCCTGGCACTGGTGGTCCAGCATTGATATACGGCATTGGAGCATCACTCATGCCACCAACAACGTCATGTTCCATTGTAGATTGCATCTTTATTGCTTCCAATGTTTTGAAAGGATTTCCGAACAAATCGTAATGAACAAATTCAAAACCACCGACCATTACGGAATCTCCTTCTATGAATACCGCATCATTAATATAATTGTCTTGGAGCTTTCTTTTTTGCGTCAAATAGTGGTATTCTTCTCCGTCGAACAACGACAAGAAATGTGTTTCACCGCATGGCGGCGAAAGACACAAATCATTTTCCATGGTAAGCGTGCCGCTGATGCTCACATCTTCAACATCATACGGAAGCGCATCAAACAGTTCGAAGACCCCTTCGCCACTGATACCTTCAAACAGATAACGTTTGTCTTCCTCAAGAGTTCTTCCATTGATGACAAACGGAGTGGTCTGAAGTTCTCCGTTGATGGTAATATGATACCCTTCGAAACCGTAATAAAGATCAATATAATGATAGAAATATGCGCCCTCGTTATTATCAAAAAAACCTAAGATTTGTTGATAAGTTGAATTAAGGTTCTCACTGATGTCGATGGCTTGAAAAATCTCTCCATTCCCATCTTCCATTTCCACAACAGTTCCCTTAACCTCAATCTCGTTGCCAACCGGAATGGTGTCGTAATGGATAACCAAATCCTCCAAATAAGGATTCGGCCAGTAGCCGTCAACCATCACATAATATGTCTCACTTTCGGAGACGATGGCAAAACGGTCGTTACACACATTTTGTTCAAAGTAAGGAGCAGCAACTCTACTTACCATACCTGTGACGTTTATTTCTTGCGCTTGCATCGTCACCCCTCCTGCCATCAGCAGGAACGCAAGCAGGGTGTAAAATCTTGTCGTTTTCATATCAGTATGATTTTGAAATTTTCGGCAAAACTACACCCTCTTGACACGCGTGGCAAGAAAAACAATGTGCGGATTTGTGCGGGTTTTTGGCTATCGTCCCTATAATCAGATAGATGCAGATTCAATGGAAAAGCCTCGGAGCGTCGCGGAAAGCGGTTCCTCGCTGCCGAAAATGGCTTTCAGTTTGCGGCTGCGCTCACTCACGGTGTTGTAGGCGCGCTGCATCAAGGCGGAAACGTCGGCATCCGAAAGGCCAAGCAGGTATAAGCAGCAATAGTCAAGGTCGCCCTTGGTGAGGTTGGGATAGGCCTTGGCCAAACGGACGGTGAACTGGTTGAAGTGGCGGTCGGCAGCCTCGCGCAACGCCATCACCTGCTCCTTGCCCAAGGCATAGTCCTGGTAGAGCTTGCAGTCCATCTGCGCCTTGAATTGTCCATCGTTCACCCGCTCCATGATGAGGCGGCAGACAGGCTCATCGTTGAACGACACCGCTTGCACCTCCTGTTTCGGCGCACCGTTGCCCGTCTGTTGCCGCATCTGGTCCTTCAACTCGCGCAGCTCCTGGTTGCTCCGTTTCAGCCTTCCCGACATCGAAGCTTTCTCCAATCGGTGTGCCTCTTGCACGGCTTCCATCTGTTGGCTCGCCTCGTCGCGCTGCTGCTTCATCTTGCGCCTGATCAGCAGCCAAGCCAACAGCACCGCCACCGCAACCAGAACGCACACCACGACGATCATCCTGTTCCTCCGCAACCGCGCCGCCTGCTGCCTTTCGGCCTCGGCTCGCTCTTGCTCCCACTGCAAATGTTGCTGAAACAGGTCGTTCAATTGGGAGACCCGCTTTTGGCTTTCGGCTGCTGCAGCTACATCTTCTATGATGAATTGGGCATATTTGTTGGCTTTCAAGGTGTCGCCTTCGCTAATGGCAATGTCATGCAAAGTCTTTGCTGCAAGTTTTTTATCAATGGCCTTCTCTGCAAATTCGAATACAAGTTCCTTATAAACCTTGGCAGAATCGAGTTGTCCTGCATCATTATAGACATAGCCAATGGTTGAATATCGGGTTATTCTTTCGGATTCGCTTTCGGCTTGTGCCACCATGCTTTTCAGACTGTCCAAGGCTTTTATGGTATCTTGGAGATCACAATAATCAAACAATGCTCGCGAAGCCATCAAATCCCTGTAAACAATAGTGTTTCTATCATGCAAGGCGTTTAATGCCGCTTCATAATAGAAAACCGCACTATCCTTTTCTCTCAATATATCATGTTGTAATCCAATCTGATACAAGATATTGGCTTTGGCGTTAAGCGAAGTCGGAGCAATCTGGGTGTAAACCAGGGATTGCCTGGCACAATAGATGGCTGGTTCTGGCATAAGTTGGGCCTTGAACAAATCCAACAAACGGTTATAGGTCAACGCCATAAACCGTGCCTTCTTGCCCACCAATTCATTCTTGGCAAAATGGCTTTCCATGATCCGTAAGGTGTTGAGGTATTCCGTACAGGCGTTCACCAAATCCCCTTGTTCATAGAATCCCACACCATTAATATAATGCGCCCGTGCCGCCAAAAACGCATCCCTTTGTAGGGACGCACCGCGTGCGTCCGCCACATCCATCCCCACAATCGAATCAAAATAATGAACCGCCTTCAGCACCTCTTCGCGGTTGCTTTGCCCATAGTCATTCTTAAACAGCAGCTCCGCGATCAGCAGTTGGCAATAATGCCCCTCAAACACACCAAGGCTATCCGCCGCCTCACTCCCCGCAAACTCCATCATCACCGCCAAGGCACTGTCGGGGTGGTGCCACATCAGGGTGTCAATCCCAGCCAATGCCGCATGGGCACTACTGCTTTGCCCTTCCATTTGTCGTGCCTCCTGTCTTCCACAATAAGGGAAAAGCAGCAGCACAAACAATATTCCTATGACATTCAAGCACTTGTTCATTATTTACTCCTTGATGATTTCGTCATCATCCAAGGCCTCGCCGTCGTATTTCACCTCCGCGCCTTGCTTGTAGGTCACGGTGAAATACAGCTCGCCCGTGTCCAAATACTTCTTCCAGTCGCCGTTTTTCACGCCTGCGGCATAAACCTGAATCTCGCGCAACTTGCCGTTTTCATAGTAATAGAAATGCTCGCCATCGGGATAGCCCGCGTTGAACTTGCCCTTGAAAGCCATCTTGTCGTTGTCGTAGTACGACGTCCACTCGCCCACTTGCTTGTCGTTGCGGTATTCGCCTTCGCTGCGCATGTCGCCTATCTGCTCGGTCCACTTGCCGTTCTTCATGCCATCGAAATACGTTCCGCTGACGATGACATTGCCTTTCGAGTCGTATTCCTTGTAAGGTCCGTTAGGCTGGCCTTTAAAGAATTGTTCCTCAATCTGTTTCTGTCCGTTGTCGTAGTACCACGTCCAAGGGCCGTCGGGCTGGCCTTCCTTGTAGCTGCCCACCTCCTGCACCTTGCCGTTGTGGTAGAAGAACTTCCATTCGCCCGAGCGCAAGCCGTAAATAAACAAGCCTTCGGCACGCAAAGTGCTGTCGGGATAAAACTCCTTGTATTCGCCGCGACGCTTGCCATCGGTGCCAACGATGCCCTGTCCAACCAAAGCGCCTTTTTGGTAGGTCTGCGAATTAATCACGTTGCCGTCTTCGTCAAACTCGCGCCACACGCCTTCGCGCTTGCCGTCGCGGAACGAAGCCTCGCGCTTCACCCTGCCGCTCGGAAAATACTCGCGTTGCACCACAAGGGGCTTCTGGTCGGCAGTGAGCACCTGTTCCACATCGTTCACAAACTTGGTGATTTTCTTCAAGTTGCCTTTCTCGTCATATTCCTTGTAGAAGCCGTCGCGCAGACCATGACGATAATAACACTCGGTGTGCAAGCTCCAGTCATCGTAGAAAGTCTTCCAATAGCCGTGTTTCTTGCCTTCGCGATCATAACGGTTCAAGGCCTCGCGGGTCATCACGAAGCCTTTGCGGTAGGTGACAATCTCGCGCAGCAGTCCCGTGGTGTCGAACACGGGCGAAACGCCTTCCTCGAAGCCGTTGACGAAATTCATCGTCTGCAAGACACGGCCTTTTCGGTCCAAACGTTTGCCCTCGCCTTGCTTCACGTCGTTGACGAAAGGCTCCATCAACACCTCGGTTTCACTGATAGTGAAACGCGGCCCGTTTTTCAGGTCCTTACGGTAGTTGATGATGAGGCTTGTGTCACCATTCTCACGGAAAAACACCCAGGTGCTGTCGAGCAGGAAGTCAGTGCGCTTGCCTATCGACTTCAGCTGGCCACTCTCGTAGTAGGTCTTCCAAAGGCCGTCGGGCTTGCCATCGCGCAGCATTCCCTCGCTCGACACCTGACCGTTGGGATAGGTGAAGGATTGGTAGCCTGTTTGCGAAAACATCTCGTTGCTAAACAGCAAACCCATCAAAACCAATACTATAACGTTTATCTTGTGCTTCATTTTGTTGCTAAATTCGGGTCAAAATTAGGCATTTTATCTCAATTGCGAAACATCGTCGCCCATTCTCGCAAAAAAATCGCCGCGAGTTATCAACACTTCAAATATCAATATTTCATTTTTTTATTTTTAAAGTTTTAAATTAATGAAGAATGATAAGGATGCTAATAAGGCTGTGAATTGGTTGAAAACTTTTCGATAAATTTCTTGCATTAATGGTTTCCAGTTTGAGAATGTCTTTCCAAAAACGACCAAAAGTTTCTTTTTCAGGGTCATCAACGGCTTGTCGGCTATTCGCTGAAAAATGAAAAATCGGGTAAAAAAGGGTCTGTTTTTTTGAATTTGTGTTGATTCTGCCGTGTTATTGGGTTGAAATAATGTTGAATATTCAACACACCGTTTTTATCCACCTCAATGAAAAAGTTATCAACAAAACGACTGTTGATAACTCAATAACAATTTGGAAATCAAATAATTACTTCAAAATTGTTGATTTTTCGTTGACGGGTAAGTGTTTCAGAAATAGTGAAATATGGCGGTGGCGCGTGATGAAAATATGTAATTTTGCGAATTGAATTATCAACAACTGGAAAAATGGAAAACATCATACCTATAGCGAGCGACCATGGCGGCTTTGAGATGAAGCAGTTTTTAATTGGAAAACTGGAGGAAGCCGGCTACAAGGTCAAGGATTATGGTACCCACAGCACCGAAAGCGTCGACTATCCCGACATGATCCACCCATTGGCGTCGGCCATCGAGCATGGCGAATATCCGCTTGGCATCATCCTTTGCGGCAGCGGCAACGGTGCCCAGATGACGGCCAACCATCACCATGGCGTGCGTGCCGCCTTGTGCTGGAACGTGGAATTGGCCAAGCTGGCCCGCCAACACAACGACGCCAACATTTTGTCATTGCCTGGTCGCTTCATTCCCAACGAGTTGGCTTGGGAGATGGTGCAGGCTTTTTTGCATACCGATTTTGAAGGCGGTCGTCACACGCGGCGCGTCGAAAAGATAGAACCCACCGAAAAACCATGATGATGAGTGACCCAAAGACCACATTCAAGGAAGGCTGCGCCTTGGCGTTCGATGAGGAACATTGGCAGAAAATCAACTACAGCACAGGCTGTTGTGAGCAGAATTTTGCCAAAGGCAAGGTGAACTACCGCAACCTTGAATTGGAGAAGCAGCGTGCCTACACCCTCCGCAACAAGTCGCTGTTGGGTTTGGAGAAGCTTTTGGTCGACTTTGAGACGCATTTTAATGAAAACGGTGGCAAGGTGCTCTGGGCGCGCAATGCCGACGATGCCTTGACCATGATTTACGACCTCATCCGCAAGGAGAAGGCCAACGCCATTTCGCGTTCCAACTCCACCGTGCTCGACGAGATTGAGCTGAACGGCTTTTTGGGGAAGAAGAACATCCGTGTGGTGGAGACACAAGTGGCGCGTTTCGTGCTGCAAAAAGGACAACGTCGGGCTTATCATCCGGTGGCGCCGTCCATCCATCTCTCGAAGGAGGAAAACAATGCCATCTTGACCGAATCGTTCAAGCTGAAGCCCGACAGTTCGGCAAAGCAGATGGTCAACTTTGTGCGCCATCAGGTGGGAATCGAGACGCAAGACGTGCCGATTTGCATCACTGGAGCCAATTTCTTGTTGTCGGACACAGGCGGTGTAGTGCTCACCGAAAACGAAGGCAACATACTGAAATCCACTTCGATGGCGCGGGTGCACATTGTGGTGGCAGGCATCGCCAAGGTGATTCCCAACATCGACGACCTGAGTGTTTTGCTTCCTTTGACGTCGCTTCATGCCACAGGGCAAAGCATGGCGGCCTTCAACAGCATCACCTTTGGTCCGGCCAAGAAAGGCAACGGTCCCGAACAGATGTATGTGATCCTTTTGGACAACAACCGTTCGGAGTTGCTTTCGCACGAGAAGCAGCGCAAGGTGATGTCGTGCCTCCATTGTGGTGCTTGTGTCAGCGTGTGTCCGGTCTACAAGAATGTTGGCGGCTATACCTATGGCACGCATCATATCGGGCCTGTAGGCACGGTGATGACCCCGTTGATGGAGGGTTTGGAGGACTTCAACTACCTCAATTCGGCTTGTGCCTTGTGTGGCAAATGCGTTGAGATTTGTCCTGTCAAGATTCCGTTGGACGACTTGATCATCGAGAACCGTCATTTGGCCATCACGGAGAAAACGGGCAATTCGCGTTACGATGCCTTGTTGAAGACGATGATTTGGAACTGCAAGTCGCGCAAGAAGATGGACAGTCCGCTCTTTATCAAGAAATTGCAGCTGAAGCGTTTCTTTGCGCCGTTATGGGGCGACAAAGCTCTACCCGAGTTTGCCTCCAAGTCGTTCAGCCAGCAGTGGCGTGAGCGGAATCTTTGATTTTCCAACCGTCGATTTTTCGCGTCGATGAATTGAAGTTGACACCAATCTTGGAGAATTCACCGTTTCATGTCCGCAAAAGTAAAAAAACCCCGCCGCAATTTTTTCTGCGGCGGGGGAAAAATGCAATACTTATGAAAAAATACTCTGTTCTTTTTATTCTTCTTCCTTCTGGCTCTCTTCGTACTCCTTGAGGAGGCGGTTCTGCACGTCGGTGGGCACTTGCTGGTATTCAGCATACTTCATCGTGAAGGTGCCACGGCCCGAGGTGAGCGAGCTCAGCGAGGTTGAATAACGGTCCATCTCGGCCAACGGCACCTTGGCGTGGATGGTCTGGTAGTTGTGGTCGCTGTCCATGCCCATGACGATGGCGCGGCGGCCTTGCAGGTCGGTCATCACGGCACCCATGAGGTCGGCGGGCATGCGCACGTCGAGGTCGTAGATGGGTTCCATGATCTTCGGGCCGGCGTTCTTGAAGGCAGCGCTGAAGGCCATACGACCGGCAATCTTGAAGGCCATTTCGTTGGAGTCGACCGGGTGCATCTTACCGTCGTAGATGTAGACGATGATGTCGCGGGCGTAGGAACCCGTCAGCGGGCCTTGCTCAAGGCGTTCGTTGACGCCTTTCAGGATGGCGGGCATGAAGCGGGCATCGATGGCACCACCCACGACGCAGTTGGCGAAGATGAGCTTGCCGCCCCAAGGCAGTTCGTACTCTTGCTTGTCGCGCACCTGCAGTTCGCTCGGGTCGGTGTAACCCTCGAAGTAAGGAGCCAGTTGCATGTGCACCTCACCGAACTGACCGCTACCACCGGATTGTTTCTTGTGACGGTAGCTGGCGCTTGCGCTCTTGGTGATGGTCTCACGATACGGGATCTTCGGCGAAGCCGTCTCGATGGCGATTTTATATACATTGTCGAAGTACCATTTCAGGGTGTTGAAGTGGTATTCGCCTTGGCATTGCAGGATGTTTTGGCGCAATTCGCGCGACATGCCGGCGATGACGGTCGGGTCGGTCTTGTGCATGTCGTTGAGGATGGTGCCGAGCTTTTCGTCTTCCTGCGAGTTGACGGCCTTGACTGCGATGGAGAAGATCGGGGTCGGGAACGGGATTTCGGGGAAGATGGCTTCGCCGGCCTTGGCGTCGGCCAAAGTGTCGCCGATGCGGCCGTCCTTCAGCTTGATGGTGCAGATGATGTCGCCAGCGTTGACTTTCTCGACTTCCTCGCGGTTCTTGCCGCGGAAGGCAAGCAGCTGCGAGATGCGCTCCTTGTTGCCCGTGCGCGGGTTGATGAGGTCTTGGCTCTTGCTGACCGTGCCACCGAAGACACGCATCCAAGCCACGTCGCCGAGGTTCTGCTCGGTGGTCACCTTGAAGATGAACATGGCGGTGGGGTCGTCGTTGCTGTTGTGGAACTCTTGTCCGTTGTTGGCCTTGATGGCGGGCATGTCGGCAGGCGACGGGCAGGCGTTGATGAGGAAGTCCATCAAGCGGGTGACGCCCACGCCGCGCTTGGCAGCGCCGCAAATGACGGGGAACATCTCACGGTTGACGATACCGAGGTGGATACCGCGTTCCATGTCTTCTTCGCTCAGGGTCATCTCTTCGAAGAACTTCTCCATCAGGGCCTCTTCGCCTTCGGCGGCGTGCTCGATGAGGTTGTTGTGCAGCTCTTCGGCCTTGGCCATCTCTGAGGCGGGGATGTCCTGGATTTCAGGGGCACCGTTGCCGTTCTTGAAGACCAGCATCTTCATCATAATCAAGTCGATGACGGCGTTGAAGTCCTCACCGGCGTTCACGGGATATTGGATGGGCGTGACCTTGTCGCCAAAGTATTCCTTCAGTTCGCGGATGGCGTTGTCGAAGTTGGCGTTGCTGTGGTCGAGTTGGTTCATGAAGAACACAACGGGCTTGTTGGTGTTGGCAGCGTGGCGCCAGGCGTTCTCGGTGGTGGCTTCAACACCCGACTGTGCGTTGACGGTGCACACGGCCATGTCGGCAGCATAGAGGCAGCTGACGATGTCGCCTGAGAAGTCGCTGAAGCCAGGAGTGTCCAAGATGTTGATCTTCTTGTCGTTGTAGATGGTGTACATCATGGAGGCGTTCACGGAGATTTGGCGCTCCATTTCGATGGGACGGTAGTCTGACACGGTGTTTTTCTCGTCGGTGCTACCTTTTCTGTTGATGAGCTTGCCTTCGAAAAGCATGTTTTCGGCAAGGGTGGTCTTACCCGATTTTGCTGCGCCGATGAGGGCAACGTTGCGGATGTCTTTTGTCTGGAATTCCTTCATTGTTATCTAACTAGCTAATTATTAAATATTTGTTTTTCGCGAAAAATACTATAGTGGGCGCAAAGGTACAAAAAATAACATTACCTTCAACCAAAAAACGCTTATTATTGTCACAAAACCTACAAAAGTGCGATGGCTTTGTGGATGTCGTTCCAGCGCGTGTCATCCATCTTAGCGCCGACTACCTCGATGATGTTTTTGGCCACGATGGCTCCCATCATGCCGCATTTCTCCAAATTTTCGCCTTTGACGAGTCCGGCGAGGAAACCGGCGGCCCACATGTCGCCTGCGCCTGTGGTGTCGACCACATCGGCTTCCAATGGTGGAATGGTCACCATTTCGTTGCCTCGTTGTACGAAAGCGCCTTTGGCACCCACCTTCACCACCGCGATTTGGCAACGCTCGGCGATGAAATGCAAGGCTGCTTCGGGTTCCATTCCAGTCAGCGCGAAGGCTTCTTTTTCGTTGGCGAAGACGATGTCGACGTAGTTGTTGATGAGGTCGAGCATGAAGTCGCGGTTTTCTTCCACCACGTTGTAGCTGGCCATGTCGATGGCGATGGTCATGCCTTTTTCTTTGGCCGTTTCGATGGCTTTGCGGAGCATCGAGGGGTTGGCCACGAGGTAGCCTTCCACGTAGAAGATGTCCCATCCGTCGAAGAGTTCGGGGCGGATGTCGTCGGCATGCATCTCGGCTGCTGCGCCGAGGCAGGTGGCGAAGGTGCGCTCGCCATCGGGGGTCACCATGGCGATGACGCGACCCGAGGGCGTTGCCGAGGTCAGCAACTGGGGCTTCACGTTGGTTTCCACCATCTGTTTCTTGAAGAACTCGCCCACTTCGTCGGTGCCTATCTTGCTGAGGAAGCCCGCTTCGATGCCGAGACGGGCCAGTCCGCTCATCGTGTTGGCCGCCGAGCCGCCAGAGGCCATTTGGCTGCCGATGTGGGCGATTTTTTCCCCGATTTCGACTGAAGTTTTGGCATCAACGTATGTCATGCCGCCCTTGGGAAGGTTGAGTTCTTTGAGGATTTGATCGTTGGGAATTTGTGTCAGGATGTCGACCAAAGCGCTCCCGATGCCAAGTATTTTCTTCATTGTGGATTTAAGGATTTAAGATTTAAAGATTCTATGGATTGCTTCGTCGTTCCTCCTCGCAATGACGCAAAGCGTGTCAGTTGCGTCACTGCGAGGCACGAAGCGGTCTATAATTTGTGCAAAGATAAGAAATATTTCAATACAAAGGCAATTCTTTGACGAAAAGCATCATAATAGTAGAAATTTTTCTCATTGATTTACAGATAAATAGAAAATATTTGAAAAAAATTGGTTGAAAACTGTTGTGGGTAATGAAAAAAGCTGTACTTTTGCAACCGCAAACAGAGATAAGTTCTGTGACATTGTGCAGCCTCCTTAGCTCAGTTGGTCAGAGCATCTGACTGTTAATCAGGGGGTCTCAGGTTCAAGTCCTGAAGGGGGCGCAATTTTTATGTTTCATGTTATTAATTTTTTGGCCTCGTAGATTCTCCCCGTTTCTACGGGGTTTTTTTATGCCTTCGGCATAAAAAGCAGGGACTGGCGTCGCCTGCTTAGTATCCGTCGCCCCTCTGAGGCTGTGTGGTTCAGTCTTTGCGGCGATAGAGGTAAACTTTGAATTGTTGCCCGATTTTTGGTTTGTTGAGATACATCCTATCGTGATTGAACTCACAATACAAATCGTAGTTTTCCAGAATGAAATAGGCATCACCCTTGTCGAAAAATCTTTCCCATGATACCATAATCCATTTTGGAGGATAGAAAGTTTTTTTGTTTCCTCTTCTTGTAGCCTTTTGTTATTAAATGCAAAAGATGAGAAAAACACCCGATTGCATTGAATCAGTTTTTCATGTTGCATCAACCCTGCACCATTTCCATGGAGATTATAGTTAAATATTGAATCGCGATCTTCTATTGGGATATCCTCGATGCAATGATGGAAATCGTTATAAATGGTAGAGTATTTGTCGTTTTTCAAGACGAGGTCGTTGACAGCAAGTGCCAATGGGATGGGAAGATAGAACAGTGCTGCAACCAATAGTGAAGCTGTTAAGGCGGTGCGGCTTTTCTTTTCATTGTTGATGGTCATAAGCAAAACCACTAATAGAGGAGTCAAAGCCATTAGGTAGTGGGTGAAACAGCGGCGAATGCCAAATGTGACCACAAACAGAGCGTATGAAACAAGCGTTGGGATAAGAATCTCTTTATTGTTGCGCGAATTGATGGTTTGCTGGAGAACACAAAGGGACAGAAATAAAAAATAAGGAATGTAGATGTAAAGCTGACGTCGGCCCTTAACTGCTAGATAATCGAAATTGGAGATAAAGGAAGCATAAACCATTTCGTCGACACCGAGCCAACCTGCCTTGATATAGAAATAGATGATGCAGGCACCGGCAATGATAGCAAAACCCGCCACAAAACTTGTCAAATGCCTGAAAAACTTCTTGAAATCTTTTCGTAAAAGATAAACTACAAACAAATATGCGACAAATCCGGCAAAAGGTACGGCATTATTGACTCGGATAAATGCAATTACACCAAAACAGATGCCGATGACAAACCAATCGATAGGTCTTGTTTCCTTGTTCAATTTAATGGATCTGAAATATACCAATAGAGGATAAGAAGCAAATGGGAGACACCATTCTTCTGTCATGTCGCCATCATCATAAAAACATAAAAGAAGGAGCAAGGCTATGCCCAAGCAAACCAAGCGTTCTTTTTCGTCGTGATAAAGAGCAATCATTTTGTCCCATATCACCAAAGTAATGGTTAACGATATGGCTTGCATTAGGAGAATGAAAAAGTCGCTTCCCAACCATAGCCCAAAGGCTTGAATAAAGTAAAGAATACAACCTTTATTGTCAAAATAGTCCAAATAAATCGTCTTGCCTTTTAAGATGGCAAGCCCCATTTGCTTAAAGATAGCTGGGTCGCCGCCTTCGTAAACGTAAAGGAAAGAGGTGGAGCGCGAGAATAGCGTCACGAAAACGAAGGAGACGAAAAACAGCAACAGAGGATAAAACTTGCTGTTGACAACATTGGCGATGCGGTTTTGCTCTTTCATGATTGTCTATAGTATTGTTTTGAAAATCAAATTGATGTCTCCAAAAAAACTCCAATGATCCAAATAATCAAGGTTGATTTTGACCTTGTCGGGCCAGATGACGGTGTCGTTGTAGGCTTTCGGGTCGGGCTGTTGGGCGAGCAGTTCCTCTTCGTTGCGGTATTTGATGCTGGCGGGGCCGGTGATGCCAGGGCGCAGTTGAAGGATGCGACGGTCGTCGCCTTCGAGCTGGTCGGCATAGCCAGGCACGTCGGGGCGCGGCCCGACGAGGCTCATCTGCCCAACCAAAACGTTGATTAATTCGGTGAGGCAGTCCACCTTGCTGTGGCGCAGCCAGTGGCCGATGCGAGTGATGCGCGGGTCGTTGGCAGTCGTCACCGTGTCGCCTTCCGATTGGTGAACCATTGTGCGGAACTTGCAGATCCTGAATGGTTTGCCGCCCTTCCCGATGCGCCATTGCATGAAAAAGACAGGCCCTTTCGAGTCGGTTTTGATGAGGATGGCGATGATGAGTAGCGGGATGCAGAGCACAACGAGCCCCGCGAGTGCCACGATGCGGTCGAAGCACCACTTGAAGAAGAACCCTATTTTGTGATCATTTTTCGCCACGCTGCATGGCCTCCATGTTGAGAATTGCCTTAATACGCGGCAAAGGTATGGTTTTTCGGAATGGGTACAAAACATTTACCGCGATTTTCATCCACCACTTGTAATGCACCGACAGGTGGCAATATGATTTCCTGAAGTGGAATTTCTCTTCCAAAAACGTTTGGATGTTGGAGTGTTCGGTGATGCTGCGAGAGCCATCGGTGACGTAGCGAAGGCCTTTTTCCTGCAAGTAGTATTGATTCATGGTGTGGAAGAGTCCATAATATGGATAAGCAGTGTTCTTCCTTTTGTATTCGGGCAGGACGGCCACCAAACCGTACTCACAAGCGTCGTCCCAGAGCATCACCGTGAAAAATCCTATAAAGCGGTCGTCATCGAAATCAAAAATCCCCCAATAGTCGAACTCTTTTTTACTACATTCATCCATGTAAGTTTCAAAAATCTGTTGGGTCATGATGCGGTCTTTGACAGGATAGTCTTCAAAAGAGGCTTTAAGAATGGGGTATCCTAAGCTTTTGATGAAGTAGTTGTTTACTTTCCGAAACTCTAGCTTCTCCAATGATCTCCTGACTTTTTTCCTCGTGTTGCCTGATAGTTCGTCCAAACCTTCATATCGATCTTTGATGAGGTTCCAGAAGGTGGTTTCCTCTTGACAGTCGAAGTCAAATGTGTTTCTCACCATCAGGCCGCCTTGTTTGAGTAAGGCTTTCCAATCGGCCTGTTGTAGTTGTGGCTCTTTGTGGGGCGCGCCATCGTAGCGCCAGGCCTTGCGATATAGATAGAAACCTTTCATCACAGGCGTTTTTTGATGGCATTAAAAGCATAGCAGGAGAAAAAAAAGATCGCTTTAAAGAATGGAAGTTTTTCGTGACGACGATACACTTTCCATAGGTCGGCAGCGGCCTTCAGCTTGTTTGAACTTGCCGATCTCCTTCTGATTCTGTATGACACCAACGGTTTATCGATGGCGTAGGCCAAATGTCCTTGTTTCAAGATGTCGAGCCAAGTGGCGGTGTCTTCGCTGGTGCGAAAGCGAGGGACAACGATTTCGCCGACAATGGTTTTGTCGACCACGACTGTCGAGCAGCCGATGATGGTGTTGCGCAGATAGGTTTCATAATCCAGACGGCCAATGGTGTTGATGGATTTGTTGAGGGTGTTCCCCTCTTCGTCAATCCAGTCGTAGGTCGAATAAGTGAATCCCACATGGTTTTCCAGCATGAACCTTACTTGTGTTTCAAGTTTCTCGGGGTGCCAAATGTCGTCGGCATCGAGGAAGGCCAGAAATCGGCCTTGGGCCATTTGGATGCACTGGTTGCGGGTGTCGGCAATGCCCGAGTGTTGCGGTTTGACGACAAAATGGATTCTTTCGTCGGTTTCCGTTCGTTTCGTGACAATCTTTACGGTTTCGTCGGTCGAGACGTCGTCGACGATGAGTAGCTCCCAATTGGAATAGGTCTGCCGTTGCACGGATGCGATGCTGTCGGCAACGTATTTCTCCATATTATAGCACGGCATGATGACCGATACCAACGGCTGAGTTTCCATCATTTCAACCCTTCAATCCAAACCTTGATTTGCTGCTCGTCGTGGAGTTTGCACACCAGCAATGAATGGTCGCGATAGGCCACAAGATAGTCTTCCAAGCCTTCCACAACGGCTTCGGTGCCTTCCTCAATATTAATGATGGTGTTCTTGTTGTCGACAGATACCACCTTACCGCGCAAGGCGTTGCCAGCATCGTCTTTCTTGGCGTGGGTGAACAGCGAGCCCCAAGTGCCGATGTCGCTCCAGCCGAAGTCGGCGGGGATGGTGAAGGTGTTGGGCGACTTCTCCATCACGCCGTAGTCGATGCTGATGTTGGGACTTTCGATGAAATGGTCGTCGATGAAGCTTTGCTCGTCGGATGTGCCAAACTGGTTTTTGCCTTTCTCAAACACGTTGACCATGTCGGGCAGATAGGTCTTGAAGGCCTGCATGATGCCGTCCAAGGTCCAGAGGAAGATGCCGCTGTTCCAGAGGTAGTTGCCCTCGCTGACAAATTTAACCGCTGTTTCGTAGTCGGGCTTTTCCTTGAAACGATCTACTTTTACGACCTCGGGCAGCGAGGCTTGTTTGGGCACTTCGATGTAGCCATACCCCGTTTCCGGTCGGCTCGGCTTGATGCCTATGGTCATCAAGGCTTGTGGGTTGTTGTCCAAAAAGTCAAATCCTAATCGTATGATTCTCTGGAATTCAACTTCATTGGTCACCAAATGGTCGGCTGGGGTGACGACTATGTTCGCGTCTTGGCAGCGACTTTGGATGTGGTAGGCAGCGTAGGCGATGCAAGGTGCCGTGTTGCGTCGTGCCGGCTCGCAGAGCACTTGGTCGGGCTTGAGCATGGGCAGGTGCTCCAAAACCAGTTGCTTGTAGGCCTTGTTGGTCACCACGAGGAAGTTCTCGTCGGGGATGACGGGGCTGAAGCGTTCGTAGGTGCTGCGGATGAAGCTCTTTCCTGTGCCCAATATGTCGAGGAATTGCTTGGGGTAATTATCTTTGCTGAGGGGCCAAAAGCGGCTTCCGATGCCTCCGGCCATGATGATGCAGTAGTTGTTCATGGGCTGTTGAACTGTTTGATGTTGAACGGTTTAATTGTTGAGGAGCGATTTGCCTTTTTCGCTCAGATAGGGTTGGAGGTCTTCTTTCGAGATCTTGCACAGGGGCATTCCGGCTACATAAGGCGCGATTTCGTAAGGTTCGTAGCAAAACACCACGCTGTCGGCCTCAATCCACGGCTCGTTGGTGGGCAGTTGCAGGTAGTCTTCGGGCGCCAGTTCTATCATGTCTTCTTCCATGTCGAAAAACTCGAAATGCTGCTTGCGGATGTTCTCGGTAATCATCGGGGCGAGTTGTTCGGGGTCGTCGAACATGTCGTATCCAACGATGCTTCCGTCGATTTTGCTGAACGAGGTGCCATAATACCAAGGCATGGGATGGGCACCGCCGGTGTAGAGGAATCCTTCGGTGATGTAGGTCACGTAGCGGTCGGTTTGTTCGGCCAAAGTGTGGTTGTTTTCGTAGACTGACTTGGGTTCGCTGCCTTCTTCATCGAAGAAACGGTCCATATCGGTTTGGAGGAAATCCTCGTAGTCTTTCACCTCGGGCGCAAACATCCAGTGCATGATGCTTTGCTTTAGCGTCGCATTTTGGGTCTCCGGAAGGTCGACGTTGATGGTATAGTAGGAATAGCCTTCCTCGTACTCGTTTTCCAGATAAACGCTGTCGCTGAGTGTATAGAGTTGGGTCTCAACTTCGTTCTTGCTGTTGTTGCAGCTGGCCGCAACCAACAGGAGTAGCATGATGGGAATGAATGATTTTCTCATTGTATTTTTGATTTAAAATTCAAGATTCAAAGATTGGGTTGCTTTCATCAAGGAATTTGTGTTCGCCTAATGGTTTGCAAAAATAGTTCTTTTTCATGGAACGGCAACCAAAGGCGGATTATTTCGCCCAACGGTAAAGGATTTCGATGGGATGGACGGCATGAACGCCTGTGCCATCGAGGATTTGCTGGCGGCAGGATGTGCCTGGGGCCGAAACGATGCAGGGCGTGATGCCATCGGCAATGGACACGGCTTTGCGAACCGTTGGGAACAGCACCATCTCGCCAATGGCCAACGAGGTTTGGTAATGCTCTTTCTCGTAGCCAAACGAGCCGGCCATGCCGCAGCAGCCGCTTGGAATGACGTGTATTTTGGCGTTTTGCAGCAATCGCAACGCCTTGACAGTCTTCTCGGTGCCCACCAAGGCTTTCTGGTGGCAGTGGCCATGGAGCCAAATCTCGACCGCATCGGCCTTGAAGTCGTTGGCTGAGATGCGTCCTTCGGCCATCTCTCGGACAATAAATTCATCAAAAAGCAAGGCGTTTTTGGCCAATTGTTGGGCTTCGTGTCGCAGTTCGGGTGGTACCAAGTCGGGGTATTCGTCGCGGAAGCTGAGGATGCACGATGGCTCAATGCCGACCAAGGGAGTTTGCTCCGAAACCTTGTTTTTCAGCAGGTTGAAGTTCTTCAAGGCGAACTTCTTGGCCAATTTCAGGTTGCCTTTCGAGATGGCGGCGCGACCGCTTTCAACGTGTTTCGGAATTTCCACTTCGTAGCCCAAACGCAGGAGTAGCTTTGCAAAGGTAAGGCCCAATTCGGCTTCTTGGAAGTTGGTGAACTCGTCGGCGAAGAGCAGGACTTTGCCTTTGGTGGCGATGGCCTTTTGCTTGCGGCATTCGTGCTTGACGGTGGTGCGCATCGTCACGCGGCTGAGGGTTGGGATGTCGCGCTCGGTTGAGAATTGGATGATTCGTTTGATGATATTGGACGACGGTTTCCACGACGCGAAGAGGTTATAAATCGGCCAAACGATATGCCCGAGTTGTTCCACCGTGGCCATCCGCGAAACGGCAAACGAACGCAAGGGCATCCCGCTGACGTCGTATTTGTGTTGCAGGATCTCGGAGCGTAGCCTTGTCATGTCGACGTTCGACGGGCACTCGCTGCGGCAGCCTTTGCAGGCCAAACAGCTGTCCAAGACTTCTGCCAACTCTTTGGATTTCAGGATGTTTTTCCTTGTCACGAATTGCGTCTCGCAGTTCGAAGGATTGTTTTTTTCAAATTGCGGGACGCAATTTGCGACAGCGAAGGCCTCGCTCCCCCACCCTCTCGTCAGGATTTCGCGGAGCACATTGGCTCTGGCGCGGGTGGCTTTGGTCTCGTCGCCACTTACTTTAAAGGCTGGACAGAGTGTGCCGCCAATGAGGTTCGACTTGCGGCAGTCGCCGGCGCCGTTGCATTGCTCGATGCTGCACATCAGGGCGTGGAGCTGGGTTTTGGCTCCCGTGGCGCCCTCGATTTTGCATTCGTCGAAGGCGGCTTTCCAATTGTAATATGTTGTACTCTCGCCTAAAACTTTTGCTATGGCGTATGGCTGCCCGACCTCAAAACGCAACATGCTGTCCATCGGCAGCGTGTCGACGATCTTGTGGAGGTTGAAGACTTGCAGTGGGTCCCAGCAGCGTTTGAGGTCTTGCATCATGGCGTAGACCTCATCGCCATACATCAGTTGGATGAACTCGCCGCGCAGCCTTCCGTCGCCGTGTTCGCCGCTGAGCGAGCCTTTGTATTTCTTGACCAAGAGGGCGGTTTGGTGGGCCACCTCCCGGAATTTGCGCAAACCTTCCGCTTCCTTGATATTAATGATGGGCCGCAGATGCAGTTCGCCCGTGCTGATATGGGCATGGTAGACGCAGCTCAGGCCCAATCTTTCAAGCATTTCGGCGAAGTCGGCCATATAGGCGGGCAACTTCTCGGGAGCGACGGCGGTGTCTTCGATGACGCCGATGGGTTTGGCATCGCCTTTCATGCCGGTCAAGAGGCCCAAACCAGCCTTGCGCAGGCTCCACACCTTACTGATTTCATCGCCATAAACGCGGGAACAAGCATAAACCAAATGTTCTTCGTTGTTGATCAAGGCTTTCTCAAGTTGGTCGGCAATTGTGTCGATTTCTTCTCTCGTCTCACCGCGCAGCTCGATGATGAGGATGGCGGCTGGGGCGCCTTCAACGAAGAAACGGTTTTTCTGTTGCTCAACATTCTGTTTGCTGAGCTCCAATATGTTGCGGTCCATCAGCTCGACGGCTGAAGGATGGAATTTGAGCGCGACTAAATTTCCCAAAAAGCTCTTTTGCAATGTGTCGCAATGGGCGCAAACCACCATCTTCTCCTTGGGTGGCAAGGGGTCGAGGTCGACTTTGATTTCAGTGATGAAGGCCAAGGTGCCTTCGCTGCCGGCTAATAGTTTGCAGAGGTTGATGGTGCGTTGTTCGATGGGCTTGGCTTCATTATGCAGGTCCTCAATCACTTCGTCGATGGCATAGCCGCACGAGCGACGACGCAGGCTTTTGTCGGGATAGTTCTCTTCGATTAATCGGACGGTTTTCTCGTCCAACGCCCAGCGGATGAGTTGGGCGTAGATGCGTTGGATTAATGTATCGGTATCGCTTTCCCAAAAACGGGATCCAAAGCGCTCCTCCAGCTCCTTGATGGTGTAGGTCTTGAAGATCTCAACGCTGCCATCGCAAAGCACGCCTCGGGCTTCGATGACGTGGTGTCGCGTGCTGCCGTAAACCAAGGAATGCGAGCCGCACGAGTTGTTGCCAAACATTCCCCCTATGCAGCAGCGGTTGCTGGTCGAGGTCTCGGGGCTGAAGAAGAGGCCGTAGGGTTTCAGGGCAAGGTTGAGTTCGTCCAAAACAACGCCTGGCTGCACCCTCGCCCAACGCTCTTCCTCGTTGATTTCCAGTATCTTCTTGAAATGCTTGCTGATGTCGACCACGATGCCACTGCCCACCACCTGCCCGGCGATGGAAGTGCCGCCCGCCCTTGGGATGAGATGCGTTTCCCTCTCGCGGGCTATATTAATAAGGTCGATGATGTCGGCCTCGTTTTCGGGGTAGGCCACGCCTTGTGGCACCTCACGATAGGCCGAGGCATCGGTGGCGTAGGCGATGCGGTGGAGGGGGTCGGTGAGCAGGGTGTACATCTTCGGTTATTTGTCCAATGTGCTGAAAACACTGTTATTGCTCTTGAATTCCGGCACGATGACCTTCATTTGTGCCACGATCTTCATCGGGTCGCAGGTCTCCAGTTCGTCGTGGAGTTTGGCAATCATGTCGTCCACTTCGGCGGCTTCGTATTTGCGCACGATGGCGTGCATAATCTTCTCATTATCAGTCTTGATGGTGTTCTCTTCGTTGGCCAAAACCTCTTCGTAGAGCTTCTCGCCAGGGCGCAGTCCCGTCTCGATGATTTCGATTTCGGGGCGGTGGGCCAGTTTGCGCATCTTTTCGGCGAGGTCCCAAATGCGGACTTTTTCGCCCATGTCGAACACGAAGATGTCGCCGCCTTCGCCGATGGAACCGGCTTCGAGCACGAGGCTGCAGGCTTCGGGGATGGTCATGAAGTAGCGCGTGATGCGGCGGTCGGTCACCGTAATCGGGCCGCCCTTCTCGATTTGCTTGCGGAACAGCGGCACCACCGAGCCGTTCGAGCCAAGCACGTTGCCGAAGCGCGTGGTGATGAACTTGGTGTTGCCCTTGCGGCTTTGCGTGTAAATCTCGGCGATGCGCTTGGTGGCGCCCATCACGTTGGTCGGGTTGACGGCCTTGTCGGTCGAGATCATGACGAACTTCTCCACGCCGTATTCGATGGCCAAGTCGGCCACGAGCTTGGTGCCGAACACGTTGACGAAAACGGCCTCGTAGGCGTTCTCTTCCATGAAAGGCACATGCTTGTAGGCCGCCGCATGGAACACCACTTGTGGATGGTATTCTTCAAAAACTTCCCGCATACGGATGGGGTCTTTCACGTTGGTGATGACGAAGGCCATGCGGTCTTTCATCCCCTTGAAGTCGTCGGTGTTGTTCATCTCGAACTGGAAGTCGTACATGGGCGACTCGGCTTGGTCGAGCATGATGAGTTTGGCGGGGTTGTAGTGCATCACCTGACGGCAAATCTCGCTGCCGATGCTGCCGGCAGCACCCGTGACGAGCACCACCTTGTCGTTGATTTCGCGGATGACGTTGCTCTTGCCGAGGATGATAGGTTTGCGGCCCAAAAGGTCCTCGATCTTGATGTCTTGGATTTGGTTGGTCGACAGCTTGCCGTCCACCCATTTGTCGAACGAGGGGATGGATTTCACGATGAGGTTGAGCGACATTCCTTGCTCGATGATTTCCTTTTGCCGTTTCTCTCCGATGCTGGGAATGGCCAAAATCATCACGTCGATGTCGTATTTTTCGATGAACTCGGGGGTCATGGCCACCTTGGGCGAGTACACTTTGATGGTGTTGATTTGCGACTTGGCGCGTTTCGAGTCGTCGTCAACAAAGGCCTTCACCTTGAATTTCGAGTTGGTGTCTTGGCTCAGTGTGCGCAACAGCATGGTGCCACCGTCGCCGGCGCCATAGATGAGCACGTTCATCTTGTCGCCCGTGTTCTTGTACACTTCATTGTATAAACGCCTGATGGTGAAGCGCATGAGGATCATCAGCGTCATGGTGATGAGGTAGTGGTAGATCATCGTCACGTAGCGCGGATAGACTTGTGTCACCATGTTAGGCCATATCTGGCTGAGAATCAGCTTGCTGACGATGAGGAACGCCAATGTGGATGTGCATGCGGTAAAAATCTTGCGGATGTCGTTGAAGCCCGAATAGCGCAACATGCCATCGTAGGTTTTGCTGATAAGGAATGCGATGAAATAGGCGATGGGCACCACAAAAATGCGGCTCCAGTCGAACATCGAATCGGCGAAGTCCTTGAAATAGAGCATGAAAATGGCAATGATATAGGCTGCGATGACAATAGCCATGTCTACCGCCAAAATCCATGCACGTGGAAGTGTGTTGCTTTTATGCTTCCCAAAAATAAAATTACAAAAACGAGTAACAAGTTTATGCATTGGCAATCATTTTTAGTCTGCAATATTACGACTTTTTTAAATATCCTTTAAAAAATTCTTTCCATCATGTGCCATTTTTCCGTGGAAGGCAGGTTGGGATTGGCGCCTTGGCATTGAGCCACAAAGGCTTCCCACTCGGCCTGACGGGGCAATTTCGCCAGTCGGGCCATGTCTTTTTCCCAGTCGAAATCGTCGACAGTGTCGCAAATCATGAAGACATGAGTCCCGTATCGGAAAAGTTGCATATCAATGATGCCGACGGCGCGTTGGCCTTCAACGATCTCAGGCCATATGTGGGCGTGAACGTCGCAATATTTTTCGATAAGCACAGGGTCGTCGACGAGTTCGAGGGTTTGGCAGTATCTTTTCATATAGTTTGCAGTTGTTTAGTTTGCAGTTGTTCAGTTGTCGGGGATTGAAATCGCCCGATGAATTGTTGTCGCCCTTTCAGGGCTTGGATGGCACCGCTTCGCGTCACTGCGAGGTACGAAGCAGTCCAGGGTTAGAGTTTTTTGAAGGTTTGTTGTTTTTTGGCGCGAAGGCCATAAATTGCGACAATGATAAAGCACAACAAGGGAAGCGCATAGCTCACGTTGACGGCAGGATGGCCGGCTATTGTGCCACAGTCGATGATCATGCCTTGCAGCGGAGGCATGAGGGCGCCGCCAACGATGGCCATCACCAAGAATGCCGCTCCTAATGAGGCGTCGTCGAGGCTCACGTTCTCCAACGCCGTGCCGTAGATGGTGGGAAACATCAGGCTCATGAAGAAGCTGATGCCTATCAGGCAGTAAAGGCCAGCTTTGCCCACAATCAGGATGGCGCCAAGCGAGCACAAGGCGGCACAAATGCCAAAGATGATGAGCAGCCGTCGTCCGTCGGTGTATTTCATCAGCCAGGTGGAAAGGAAACGGCCCGCCAGGAACAAGCACATGGCCGCGATGTTGTAGTTTTGTGCCGTGGCCTTGCTGATGCCTAAGTTGTCGGCATAGTGGATGATGAACGTCCACACCATGATTTGTGCCGCCACGTAGAAAACCTGCGCCACCACGCCTTCGCGGTAGACTTTGTTGGCCCACAGGCGTTTCAGCGAGCCTTTGGTGGGCGTCGTCCCTTGGCCTTGGGTCATCGGCACTTTCACCAATGCGATGATTACAAACATCACGACTACCACAATGCCCAGGGCCACATACGGGTCGCGAATCACGGCCAAGTCGTGCAACCTAATCTCGGCCTTTTCGGCCTCGCTCAGCATCGGGAATAGGATATTGCCCGTTGCATCCCTCTTGTCGGAAAGCAGGTTGGGCAGCACCACCATCGAAGCTACCGCCATGCCTGCCAACGACCCGATGGGATTGAAGGCCTGAGCAAGGTTCAACCGACGTGTGGCGTTTTCCTTGGCCCCCAACGAGAGGATGAACGGGCTTGCCGTGGTCTCCAAAAAGGCCAGGCCGAAAGTTAGGATATACAGCGAGAAGCAAAAGAACGTGAAGCTTTGTCGCGCCGCAGCGGGAATGAACAAAAACGCCCCGATGGCATAGAGCGCCAAGCCGAGCAGGATGCCTTTCTTGTAGCTAAAACGCCGTATGAACAGCGCGGCGGGAATGGCCATGGTGGCATAGCCCCCATAAAACGCAAACTGAATCAGGCTTGCCTTGGCTGCCGGCAATTCCATCAGCGTTTGGAATGCTGCCACCATGGGGTTGGTGATGTCGTTGGCGAAGCCCCACAAGGCAAACAGCGAGGTGATGACAACAAACGAAAGTAGGTATTTCTTCTCAACGAGTTTCATAACTTCAGTTTCTTCTGATGGTTAATCTTATCGCTTCTGGATGATGGTTGCTGAAAACGGCAGCATCCTTGACGACGCAGGCCAAATAGCCGCCGCCACCGGCACCGGGCATCTTCCAAGCCAGCACCTCGTCCATGGCGGAATACTTGTCGATATAGTCTTCTATCGTAGGAGATTGCGGCTCCGATGCCTCATTGACTCCGTAAGGGTGGATCATGGCGGGGAACATGGCGGTTTGGGCGTTGAACGAAGCCTTGTAAGCCTTCGCGAAAGCCTCCAAGTCCATGGCCAAAATGGCGTTCCAACAGTCGTCGGCGGCCTTGGCCAAAGCCTTTACTTTCGGCTCCGTGATGTCCTTGCCTTCCACCACCGAACAGCCTGGGCGGCGAGGCTCCATGGGAATCATAACCAAATGGCTCTCAAGCCAATACAATACCTTATCGTCGTGGCAACTTTCGAATTTTATGGGCCAATAGAGTTGGTCGTAATAATGTCTTACCAAGCCGGGCATACATATGCCAATCGAGTCTTGTGCCCCGCTGATGATGCCATCGCTGCGCTCGGGGTCGTTCTCGAAGCAGAAGACGAGCTTGGCGAGGGTTTCGGGGTCCATGTCGGGCAATTTCATCGGCCAAATCTTGCGGATCATGTTGCGCGTTGAGGTGGAGAGGCCGCAGCGTTCGCGCACCTCGAAGGTGGGTTCCAGCGAGATGGTGATGGCCCAACCTGGGGCGAAGCACGACACATAGGGTTGGTCAATCCATGTGCCGGCCAAGTCGAGGCGGGTGGGTATCTGGCAAATGTCTTGTTTCAGTGAAGTGGACGAGCGGGCTTCCAAACCTTCTGAAGGCGTGCGTTGCAGCACCACATATTCGATGCCGCGCTCTTCGCAGAAACGGCGCTTTTCTTCCGATGACCCGTCCTCGTTGACCACAAAAATGTCGGGTTTCAGTCGGTCGACAGTGCCGACGAAGTCCATCACGCCCGAGCCGTCGTTGATGAAGGCGTCTTTCACATAGCGGACGGCTTTCACCATGAAGAGGCGTTCCTTTTCGGGATAGAGCGTCTTGTGTTTTTTGTAGTGCAGGATGGTGTCGTCGGATCCGATGCCTACATAGAGGTCGCCAAACTGTGCGGCTTGGCGGAAAAACTCGACGTGGCCGCTGTGCAGCAAGTCGTAGCAACCCGATACAAATACTTTTTTGGTCATCGTTCGGCCCTCATTGGGTTATTCAGGAAATCGTCGTATGCCATGCGGATGCCGTCTTCCAATTCGGTCTTGTAGGTCCAGCCCAAGGCGGTGGCTTTGCTCACGTCGAGCAGTTTTCGTGGGGTGCCGTTGGGTCTTGTCGTGTCCCATTTGATTTCGCCTTCGTAACCAACCACTTTCGCGACTAATTCAGTCAAAGCCTTGATGGTCAGTTCCTTTCCTGTCCCTGCGTTGACGGTTTCGTTGCCGCTGTAGTGGTTCATCAAGAAGACGCAAAGATTGGCCAAGTCGTCCACATAAAGGAACTCGCGCAGCGGCGAGCCGTCGCCCCAGCAGGTCACTTCCTTCAGCCCGTTGACTTTGGCCTCGTGGAAACGGCGAATCAATGCGGGCAGCACGTGGCTGTGTTCGGGATGATAGTTGTCGTTGGGGCCATAGAGGTTGGTGGGCATCACGCTGATGTAGTCGGTGCCGTATTGGCGGTTGAGGAACTCGCAGTATTTCAGTCCGCTGATTTTGGCCAAGGCGTAGGCTTCGTTGGTCTTTTCCAGTTCGCCGGTCAGCAGGCACGACTCGGTCATGGGTTGTGGGGCCATGCGGGGATAGATGCACGACGAGCCCAGAAACTCCAGCTTCTTGCAGCCGTTGCGCCATGCCGAATGGATGACGTTCATCTCCAGGATCATGTTGTCGTACATGAAGTCAGCCAACGCCCATTGGTTGGCTACGATGCCGCCTACTTTGGCCGCGGCCAAGAAGACGTATTCGGGTTTCTCTTCGGCGAAGAACTTCTCAACCTCGTCTTGCCTAGTGAGATCAAGCTCTTTATGGGTTCTCAGCACCAAATTATTATAACCTTGTCTCTGTAACTCTCTGACAATGGCACTTCCTACCATGCCTCTATGTCCAGCTACGAATATTTTACTGTCTTTGTTCATATTAATCCTCCATGTGTGCCTTGAGATAAAGCTTCTTCACAAACCTCATGTCGTGGTCGACCATGATCTTGACCAAATCCTCGAAGCTGGTCTTGCGTGGGTTCCAGCCCAAGAGCGTCTTGGCCTTGGTGGGGTCGCCCAACAGCTGTTCGACCTCGGCGGGACGGAAGAAACGCGGATCCACCTCGACGAGCACCTTGCCCGTGGCCGTGTCGATGCCCTTTTCATCGACGCCTTCGCCTTCCCAACGCAAGTCGATGCCAACATGCTTGAAGGCCAAGGTGCAAAACTCGCGCACGGTGTGGTATTCGCCCGTCGCGATGACGAAGTCTTCAGGCTTCTCTTGTTGCAGGATGAGCCACATGCACTCCACGTAGTCTTTGGCATAGCCCCAGTCGCGGAGCGAGTTGAGGTTGCCGAGATACAGTTTGTCTTGGTAGCCCTGCTTGATGCGTGCGGCTGCCAATGTGATTTTGCGTGTCACGAAAGTCTCGCCACGACGTTCGCTCTCATGGTTGAAGAGGATGCCGTTGACGGCGAACATGCCATAGCTCTCACGGTAGTTCTTCACGATCCAGAAGCCGTATTGCTTGGCCACGCCATAAGGCGAGCGCGGATAGAAAGGCGTTGTCTCTTTTTGGGGGACTTCCTGCACCAGGCCAAACAGCTCGGAGGTGGAGGCCTGGTAGATCTTGCATTTTTTCTCCAAACCTAAGATACGCACAGCCTCCAGGAGGCGCAACGTGCCCACGGCATCGGCCTCGGCGGTGTATTCGGGACAGTCGAACGAAACCTTCACATGGCTTTGGGCGGCCAGGTTGTAGATTTCGTCGGGTTGTATTTTTTGTATGATGCGCACGAGCGACGACGAGTCGGTCATGTCGCCATAGTGCAGGGTGAGCAGGCGCTTGTTTTTCATGTCGCGCACCCATTCGTCCAGGTAAAGATGCTCGATGCGACCCGTGTTGAATGATGACGAGCGGCGGATGGTGCCATGCACGTCGTAGCCTTTTTCCAAAAGAAACTCGGCAAGGAAAGAGCCGTCTTGGCCCGTAATGCCTGTGATTAATGCAGTTTTGCCCATATGTGTTTTATTTGGCTGCAAAGATAAGGATTTGTCGGCTTGTTTTAAGAAAACGCCTACAATTCTTTCACTTCCGCCAATGCCGAAACGAAATACCAGCGTCCGTTGCTCTCGCAATAGCATCTGTAGCGGGTGCGTTGCTTCTCCCCTTTTTGGAAGACGAGGCCATTTTTCAGCAGAAAGCGGGCGCCAGCGGGGAGGCTTTCCACGGTGACGATGTTATCGGGATGTTTGTCGTAGCGTCGCATGACGCGTTGCAGGTTTTGGTCGGCGGTGCTGCTGGCCTTGATATGTTGGAGGTGCTTTTGCAAGGCTTCGAGTATGTCTTTCGGGAAGACGGCTTCGGTCATGAAAGGCTTCAATAGCGAGGCGAAACGGTTTTGCCACTCTATGCCGTGGGGCTGCACCATCCTTGAGCCATATTGTTGATACACATCATAATGCGCCACTTCATGGACATATGTGACGAGCATCTGATAAGGGTTCAAATCCAGGTTGATGGTGATGGCGCAGAGGCCGTTTTTGGTTCGTGGCGGGCGGAAGTCGCCCAACTTGGAGGCACGCGGTCGCTTGAAGTGCAGCCTGAAACGACGTTGCTCGAAAATCTCGCCCACCATCGCGACCGAGGCTTCGGGGAAATAACGCTTCAAAAGTTCGAGTTCTTCAGGCTTCATCGCGGGTCAAGAGGAAGGTTTCTGTGTTTTCTTGAGGGGTATAACTCCATTTGGTGCAACTATTGCAATTGCGTGGAGCGCGTCTTCTTCCTGGCACTTCCTTGGTCTTACAGGAGGTAACAAGCAAAATCACAGCGATTGATAGTAGTGCAAACAAATACTTTTTCATATCATTTTTCTTTCTTTCACAAAACTTTCAAAGCCAACAAAACTTTTTGGGTGGGTGCGGCTCCCCAACCGGGGTAGCCGCCGGAAAGCAGGCCGGTTGGCTGCTTTCCACAACCAAGAACTGGGTTTTGGGTGTTTTGTCGGTTTTGTTTCATAATATATTAATTTGAAAGCCAGTTGGCTGGGTTTTGTCGGTTTTGTTCTTTCAATAGTTCGAAGTGCAGCTCGGTCTTGCCTTCGGTCATGTTGGTGTGGACGGTGCCGATGTTTTGCTTCGTCTTCACCTTGTCGCCACGCTTGACGGTGACGTTTTCGAGGTTGGAGTAGACGGTGAAATACTCGCCGTGGCGGATGATGACGACGGTGTTTGAGCCGGTCAGTTTGGTCACGCTGGTCACTTCGCCATCGAATACGGCGCGGGCTTTCGAGCCTTCGGTGGTGGCGATGTCGATGCCGTTGTTGGTGACTGTCACCTTGTCGGAGACCACCGAGGCGTGCTTGCCGTAGGTCGAGGAGACGACGCCGCGCTCCACGGGCCAAGGCAGTTTGCCTTTGTTGCTGACGAAGTTCGACGAGAGGGTCTTCTCGGAGGGTGTCAAGGCCATGCCGGTTTCTTTCTTAGGGGCTGATGGGGTGGTCGTGGTGCCTTTTTTGGCCGCGTTTTTCTTCGCCTCTTCCCTGCGTTTTCGTTCGGCTTCCTCGTTGGCCTTGCGGATTTCCTCGGCAATGATGTCGTCGATGGCCTTTTGCAGCTTTTGTGCCTGCTGTTGCTTGTTCTTGATGTCTTGCTGGATGCTGCCTTCCTTTTTCTTCAGGGCTGCCACTTGTTTGTTGAGGTCGTCTTTCTCGTCCTTCAATGCGTCTTGTTGTGCTTTTTCGTCTTTCAATAGTGCCGTTTGTTCCTCGCGGGCTTGTTGGCTGGCTTCCACGGCGCTGCTGATTTGCCGCTGGGTGGAGCTGATTTGTTCCATCTTCACCTTTCGGGCGTCGCTGAACTGGCGGATGTAGCGCAGTCGGCTGAAGGCTTGGTTGAAGTCGTCGGAGGCGAAGATGAAGGCCAGACGGTCGTAGTGGCTGCGGTTTTTGTAGGCGAAGGTAATCATCTTGGCGTATTCCTTTTGCAACTTGCCGAGGTCGGTGTTGAGCGTCTTGATGTTGCTCTGGCCTTGGCTGATTTCCTCGTCTAAGACGGCAATCTGCTCGTTGTATGCCTTGATGAGCTTTTCGCGTTGCTTGATTTTCTTGTCCAAGAGGTTGACCTCGTTGAGGGTCATCTCCTTGTCCTTCGAGGTCTTCTTCAGCAATTGGTTGGCGGTCGAGATCTCCTTTTGCAGCGAGGTGATTTCGCTTTGCAGTTGCTTCTTCGACTTGCCTTTCGTCTTTTGGCAATAGGCCGGATCCATAAGTGCCAATAGCAACAAAACCAATATGATATGCAGTTTCTTCATCATTTAATCCTTAAACGCATTCTTTCCATCTGATCCTTGATTTTCAGTGGGAATGTCGTCTTTTCGTTGATTCTCACGTTGTTGTATCTGATTTTGGCAGACAGGCCTCCCATCAAGAAGGTTTTCAACTGCACTGTTTGGTTTTCAACGGGCGGAAGGCCTTGGTTATTGTCCAAGAGCAAAGTTTGCAGCAAAGGCAGGCTGAGTGGCATCCCGAGTTGGGCAGAAACCGTGTCCAAAGGCTCGGCCAAGTAGGTCTTTTCCAAGCGATTGATGAGCCAAACCGAGTCGTTGCTCACTTTGGCGCGCAGCACTTCAACGCCCATAGTGGCGGTCACATTGAGCCAAACGAGGCTGTCGTTGCGCATCCGCAATTGTCCCGATAGGTCGTTGAATTCCATGCCGTTGCCTTCGGCTTGGATGCTCATGTTGGCTGTGAGCCATTCAAACGACTGCGGTGGCGTGGGCACGACGGTTTTCTTGCGCGAGGCGCAGGAGGTGGCGACGAGCAACAGGGCCATGAGTACTATGGTAATTCGTTTCGACACGATGTGTTTTTCTTATTTCATTCCTTTTGCGTCTTCCCTTAAAGCGGAATAAAGGGAATCGCGATACATAACAACTGATTTTGTTGGCAAAAATACACATTTTTGGGAATATCTCTGATTTCCGAAAACAAAACTGCCACGAATCCCAATCAATCTTGCGGGATTCATGGCAGTACGTCGATTGGCTATCAATGCCGATCGGAATTATTCACCCTCATCCTTCAAGACGGCATTAATTTCCCGACGGGCCTTATATTTGTCCACCAATCCAGAATGTCTATACTCGTAACCGTCTTTCACGATTTCCGTCCTTGTCGATCACTTGACCGCTGATGGTGATTTTTTCAGGAAGTTGTTTGGGGTTATCCTTTCTTGTTGCACGAAGCAAAAGTTGCCATGCCTGCCACTACCATCGAAATGACCTATAAGTCAAAAAAATCCACAAAAACCGTCCAAAACTCGGAATTTTATTGAGATATGGGTGCTCGGTAGGGAACTGCAAATTCGCAAGAATGGGGGGGCACGATATACAGGTTCCACTCAGCCAAATTTTCTTTTAGGCAAGAAAAAATGGTGGAAAAAGCGAAAAAATGTAATTTTGCAAGGTTAAAAAGCCCCATAGGGGCGATACATCAATAAGCAGGCGACGTGAGTCCCTGCTCTAAAAACAGCAAAATATGAACACACAAAACCTCCAAAAATCCTACGAACTGGCCCGCGAGCGCTACGCCGCCCTCGGCATCGACACCGACAAGGCCATTGAGACCTTGGAAAAGACCCCCATCTCGCTGCACTGCTGGCAGACCGACGACGTGCTCGGCTTCGAGAGCAACGCCGGCCTCTCAGGTGGCATACAAACCACTGGCAACTATCCGGGTCGCGCCCGCACCATCGACGAGGTGCGCAAAGACCTCGAATTTGTGAAGTCGCTATTAGCAGGCACACAGCGCGTCAACTTGCACGAGATCTATGGCGACTTCGGCGGCAAGTTCGTCGACCGCGACCAAGTGGGCGTCGAACATTTCCAAAGCTGGATCGACTGGGCCAAGTCGGTCAAGATGAACCTCGACTTCAACAGCACCTCGTTCGGTCACCCCAAGAGCGGGGATTTGAGCCTGGCCAATCCCGACCCCGAAATCCGCAATTTCTGGATTGAGCATACCAAACGCTGCCGCCGCATCGCCGACGCGATGGGCAAGGCGCAAGGCGACCCATGCATCATGAACATCTGGGTGCACGACGGCCTGAAGGACATCACCGTGGAACGCAAACGCTATCGCGAGATTTTGGCCGCTTCGTTGGACGAGATTTTGGCCGAACCACTGCCCGACATGAAATCATGCGTCGAGGCCAAGCTCTTCGGCATCGGGTTGGAGAGTTTCACCGTCGGCTCGATGGACTTCTACGAAGGCTACTGCGCCACGCGCAAGGTCATCTACACGCTCGACACGGGTCACTACGAGCCTACCGAGAATGTGGCCGACAAGGTCTCGTCGCTGCTCCTCTATGTGCCTGAGCTGATGCTCCACGTCAGTCGCCCCATCCGCTGGGACTCCGATCACGTGACCATCATGAACGACCAGACTTTGGACCTGTTCAAGGAAATCGTCCGCGCCGAAGCCCTCCACCGCGCCCATATCGGTCTCGACTACTTCGATGCTTCCATTAACCGCATAGGCGCTTACGTCATCGGCACCCGCGCCACGCAGAAATGCCTACTGCAAGCCCTGCTTGAGCCACTCGACATGCTCCGCAAGTACGAAGACAACGGCCAAGGCTTCGAGCGTCTGGCTTTGCTTGAAGAGATGAAGTCGCTGCCCTTCGGTGCCGTCTACGACTACTTCAATTTGAAGAACAACGTGCCAGTGGGCGAGGACTTCATTGGCTGCATCCAGCAGTATGAGAAAGAGGTAACATCAAAGAGATAAGACCATGAACAAAGGAAGTCTAAAAAGCACCATCGCCGTCTCGTTGACGAACTACTTAGATGCCGGTGCCATCGTCGCAGGTGCCAGCGGCCTGACGTTGTGGCAGAAATACCTCGGCCTCACCGAGGTGCATCTCGGCTGGCTCAACTTTATCAGTGCCAACTGCTTGGGTGCCGCCATCGGTGCCATCATCGGCGGTTTTTTGGCCGACAAATACGGGCGCAAGTTCATCTACACCTACAATCTGCTTGTGTACATGCTGGGCGTGCTGCTCATCATGCTCTCCGCCAACTTCCCGATGCTTCTCGCAGGATTTTTGGTGACGGGCATCTCGGTCGGCATCGGTGTGCCCGCCTCTTGGACCTACATCTCAGAAAGCTCGGAGACCAACAACCGTGGCCGCAACATCTGCATCTCGCAGATGTCGTGGGGTTTCGGGCCGATGATCATCTTGCTGTTGGGCATGTTCTTCGCTCCCGACGGATACCTGTTCGGCTGGGTGGAAAGCATCGCCCATGCCATCGGCGGCGCCGACCTGCCGCAGGAGGCCATCAACGTGTTCAGCTCACGCATCGTGTTCTTCTCGCTGTTGCTGGTCGCTTTCATCGCCTGGAACATGCAGCGAAAGCTCGAAGAAAGCAGCGAGTGGAAGGAAAGTCAAGCGACGGCCAAAGCCAAAGGCGAAGACACCGGACTTTGGCACGCCTTCAAGGTGTTGTTCTCCAACCGAACCGCCATCAAGACCGCGTGTTTCTTGGCTGTCATCTACCTCACTTGGAACCTTGTGGCTTCCGTTCTGGGCTTCTTCCAACCCCATATCTTCGAGACCGCAGGCGGCATCAGCAACGAGCAAGCCAACTGGATGAACTGCATCCAATGGGCCATCATCGTGGGTGTCACCTTCATCACTTCGACGTTTATCGACAAGGTCAGCCATAAGTTGGTTTACATCCTCGGCCTGCTCTTCGCCCTTGGCGCTTGGGTTGTCATCGTCGCCTTTGGCGTGAACGGCACCGCTTCGTTGTGGCTCTTCACCATCCTTTGGGGCATCGAAGGCGGTATGTCGGTGCAGATTTTCTACGCCCTTTGGGGGTCGGAGCTATTCCCTGCCAAGTTCCGTGCCGGTGCGCAGGGACTGATGTTCTTCGTGGTGAGAGGTCTCTCAGCTTTGTGGGGACTCGTCTTCACCTTCATCTATGGCGAAAACGGCGAAGGCTTCACCGTGGCTGCTTGGTGCATGATCGGGCTGCTGTTCATCTCGTTGGTTGTGGGCGTCATTGGTTGCCCGAATACACGAGGAAAATCGCTCGCACAGATTACCAAAGAAAGGTATGGAGAGGATTATTAAAAGACGCGAGACACGAGACCGCGAGACGCGAGACGGATCTCTGAGCTTGTCGAAGAACCCGTGTCCCGAAGTCCCGCGTCTCGTGTCACTAAACAATGATTAAACATGGAAAGCATCATCAATAACAACCCCGAACTGAAACACCAAATAGAGCAAGTCGCCGAGGTGGCCGGCTACCTCTGGCAGAAAGGCTGGGCCGAGCGCAACGGCGGCAATATCGTCATTAATGTCACCGACCAAATCAATTCCCAATATGTACGGCTGCCGCAATGCGACAGCCCTACAACCCCAATCGCCATTGGGACGATCTTGCCGCACCTCAAAGGCTGCTATTTCTTCTGCAAAGGCACCAACCGCCGTATGCGCGACCTCGCCCGATGGCCCATGGACAACGGCTCAGTCATCCGCATCACCGACGACTGCGCCCATTACGAAATCATCGCCGACAAGCCCGTGAAGCCTACTTCAGAACTGCCTTCTCACCTCAGCGTACACAATTACCTGATTGCCAAAGGATCGCCTTACAAAGCCTCGCTCCACACTCATCCCATCGAACTCGTGGCCATGACGCACCACCGTCCGTTTTTGGAGAAAGACGTGCTGACCAAAATCCTCTGGTCAATGATACCTGAAACGCGGGCTTTCTGTCCGAAAGGCTTGGGCATCGTGCCCTATTTGCTGCCATCGAGCGTCGAACTTGGTGAGGCCACCATAAAAACCATCGATGAAGGCTACGATGTGGTGATGTGGGAGAAGCACGGCGTGTTTGCCGTCGATACCGACATTATGTCGGCTTTCGACCAAGTGGATGTGCTCAACAAGGCCGCGCAAATCTACATGAGCGCACGCAACATGGGCTTCGAGCCTGAGGGTATGAGCGAGGCGCAGATGAAGGAATTGGCGGACGTGTTTGGACTTTGATTCAGTTCGGTCGGATTTGTAATCCGCATCAACATGTAAACAATTAAAAATCAAGCCATAATGAAAAACAAGCATTTTACTTTACTTACTCTCGCAGCCCTTGCCATCATCCTCTTCGGCTGCAACAATGAGCCTCAGAAAGAGACCAAACAAGAAACCTCAGAACCAGAGCTTTACGCCTCCCACAAACCCTACACCCGCTGGTGGTGGTTCTCGTCGGAAATTGACAACAAGGACGTGAAAGACCAACTCGTTTGGCTGCGCGACCACGGCTTCGGCGGCGTGGAGATCGCGTGGATCTACCCGATGGGCTTGGACTCGACGACTGCCCACCCCGAATTCCTCTCGCCTGAATGGGCCTCCCACGTCAACTTCGCCAAACGCACCGCCGACTCGCTCGGCCTCGGCTGCGACTTCACCTACGGCACCCTCTGGCCTTTCAGCGATGCCAACCTTCCCGTCAACGACCAAACACGCACCTATTTCGAAAACGATGACTGCCTTGCGGGAAAGTCGGTGGAATCGGCTAATCGCGGCTACACCTGGGACTTCCCCCGCGAAGCCCGCATCCTCAACCATCTTGACAAAAACGCTTTCTATCGCTATGCCGATAAGATGAACAAGGGACTTGCCGAGGCTTACAAAGGCAGCAAGTCGGGCGTATTCGTCGACTCGTGGGAAGTGGAAACCCAATACGCTTGGACACCAGGCTTCGGCGAGACCTTCATGCAAGAGCATGGCTACGACATCACGCCATACATGGAAAACCGTACCCTTTTGGATGAAGAGAACGCCGATGTGTTCTACGACTATATGCACACGTTGTCGGGCTATGTGTTGAACGAGTTCTACCAACCTTTCGCCGACAATGCCACCAAGGTCGGGGCCTTCTCGCGTGCCCAGTGCGGCGGTGCCCCCACCGACCTGCTGACCGCCTTCACCCTCGTCGACGTGCCCGAAACCGAAGCCATCCTCTATGAGCCTTGTTTCAGCAAAATTGCAGCTTCGGCAGCCACCCTCGCCGACAAGCCCGCCGTCACCGCCGAGACCTTCACCTGCGCCTACGGTTGGACCAGCCTGCGCTACAAGAACGGTCGCGGCCAAAGCCCCCACCAAGGTCGTGAACAAATAGCCGACCTCAAACTCATCTGCGACGCCCTCTTCGCCAATGGCACCAACCAAATCATTTGGCACGGCTTCCCATATAATAAGGTGGGCGATACGACGAATCACTTCTACACCACCTGCCAAGTCAGCACAAGCGAAGATAATAATTTGACCGGCCAAGATTTGACTGACTTCAACAACTATATGACCCGCGTTTCCGACTATATGCGACGCGGCAAGAACTACAGCAACTTGGCCGTTTATATGCCTCTTGAAGACGCTTGGATGGGCGGCACCTATCCCGACTCGGTGCGCAAGGTGAAAGCCTTCTTCTGGGGCGAGTACGAGATGCGCTTCATCAACACGCCGGAGGAATTTAAGGGAATGCAGCCTATTTGGGTGAACGAACATTTCCTGAAATCAGCCAAATTCGAGAATGGTGTCTTGCACTGCGGCGATGCCGATTTCAAGGCCCTGTATTGCGATGTGGAATATATGGAAATGAGCGCATTGAAGGAAATCATCCGTCTGGCCGAGGCCGGTTTGCCTGTTATCGTCAAACGCACGCCCAAGGAACCTGGTATGGTGAAACATGCTGAATATGAAAATCTTATCGAACAACTTGTACGGCTGCCCAATCCCCCTGCCCCCTTTGGAAGGGGGAATTGTGACAGCCCTACAACCTCTGACCTCAAACCGCTGATTGAGGGCGAAAACCTTCCCGATTTCTGGATCCGCGAGGACAACGACACCTATTATATATTTGTCGCCAACCCAATGACCCAGACCATCGAATATCCTTTGGACTACTGCTATGCTTTCACCGACCAAGGCGCAACTCGTCAAATCACCGTCAACCACCATGGCAAGACAGAATCTTATACGCTGAATTTCAATCCTATGAAATCCATCATGCTGAAGGTCGACACCAACGGCATCGAACAAATCGACTTGGGATTTGAACCCAAAAGGATGCGCGAACAATAATTTTCCTACCTTTGCGGAAACAAAATGAATAGCTCTATGAAACACATTGCTTTTATCCTTTTGGCATTCCTTGCCCTCACGTCGTGCACCAACGACACGCTCAACGTCAGCATCACCAACGCGAATGTGGAACAACAAGTGCGCCCGATGCCTTTGGCCATGGCCACACCACGCTTCAGCTGGAACTATGAAGCTACAAATGCCAATGATGTTGTCCAACAAGACTACCGTATCATCGTGGCCTCGACCGCCGAAAACGCCAAAAACAACGTCGGCGACCTCTGGGACACGGGTGTGACCGAATCGAGCCAAATGCTCTATGTTACCTACGCCGGCAAGCCTTTGCAAAGTCGCGACAAGGCTTTCTGGAAAGTCATCGCCACCGTTTCCAATGGGGACACGAAAGCCAAAGTGGAAAGCGAAGTCAAACCATTTGAAATCAGTCTCTTGAACCAAGAGGATTGGCAAGCGAAATGGATTGGCCACGAGTTTGACGACGACGTTTTGGTGGGCAAAACCCGCATCGCGGCGCGTTATCTGCGCAAGGAGTTTGCCCTGAAAAACGACATCAAGTCCGCAAGGCTTTACGTCAGCGGCATGGGCGTTTATAGCGCTTACCTCAACGGCAGCGAAGTCGCGCCCGACGAGCTGCTGAAGCCCACGCTTTCGTGGTACTCAAAGCGCGTCTATTTCAACACCTACGATGTGACTAACCAACTGCAAAGCGGCGACAACGCCATCGGCATTATCCTTGAAGGCGGTCGCTACACGGCCATCCGCCACAATGCCGAAAACCCCAATTGGGACGGCACCGAGCATGTGTTTGCCTTTGGCACGCCGCGACTGCTGCTCCAACTCGAAGTGACTTACAACGATGGCCAAAAGGAAACCATCGTCAGCGACGGCAGCTGGAAGATCACCAACCGAGGCCCCATCCGCACCGCCAACGAATGGGACGGCGAGACCTACGACGAGAATTTTGACCTCGGCGACTGGAACAAAGCCAAATACGATGACTCTGATTGGCTCCAAGCCGAACTCGTGGAGGCCCCCGAAGGCGAACTTTCGGCCCAACCCAACCCCAACATCACCGTGATGGAGAAACTGAAACCCGTCAGCCTGTTCCAGAAAGGCGACAAATGGTACTTGGACATGGGCCAAAACATGGTCGGCTTCATCGACATGAAAGTGCGCGGCCAGCAGCCCGGCGACGTTATCACCCTTCGCTTCGCAGAACTTCTGAAAGACGACAGCACCTTATATACCGCTAACCTCCGCAGTTCCGAGAACATTGACCATTATGTCATTGCGAGGAGGAACGACGAAGCAATCCATTGGCATCCCATGTTCGTCTACCACGGCTTCCGTTACGTCGAAATCAGAGGTCTGCGCGAAAAGCCCACCATGGACGACTTCGAGGGCTGGGTGATTTATGACGAAATGCCAGTGACGGGTTCGTTTGAGACCTCCAACGAGATCATCAATGCGGTCTACAAAAACGCCTACTGGGGCATCCGTGGCAACTACCGCTCGATGCCCACCGACTGTCCGCAGCGCGACGAGCGCATGGGCTGGACCGGCGACCGCACCACGGGCAACTACGGTGAATCTTATATCTTCGGCAACCACCAGCTCTACGCCAAGTGGCTCACCGACGGCGACGACAGCCAAAAGGAAAACGGATCGCTGGCCAACGTCATCCCGCCCTATTGGCGTGGCTACACCGACAACATGACTTGGCCTGGCGCCATGGTCACCGTGACGGATATGCTTTACACCCGCTTCGGCGACGTGGAGCCTATCCGCCAGCACTACGACGCTTGGAAGAAGTGGATCGTCCACATGAAGGACGACTACATGCGAGGCGGCCTCATGCCCAAAGACACCTATGGCGACTGGTGCATGCCGCCTGAGAGTCTCGAACTCATCCACTCCAAAGACCCCAACCGCATCACTGAGGCAACGGTCATCTCTACGCCATTCTATTGCTACCTCTGCGGCAAGATGGCCAAGTTTGCCGAAATCCTTGGCAAGCCCGAAGACGTCGACTTCTTCAACCAGGAAATCACCACCTCGACCATTGCCTTCAACGACAAATACTTCAACCGCGTGACGGGCGTCTACGCCAACAACACGGTGACGGCCAACATCTTGCCTTTATGGTTCGGAATGGTACCTAAAGGGCTGGAAGATAGAGTAATGGAAAGCATCATCGACAAGACGATGAACGAATGTGGTGGCCATGTGTCGACGGGCGTCATCGGCATCCAGCAGCTGATGCGCTGCCTGACCGAATACGGCCATGGCGACCTCGCCCTGAAGATTGCCAGCAACGACACTTATCCTAGTTGGGGCTACATGGTGCGCAGCGGTGCCACCACCATCTGGGAACTCTGGAACGGCAACACCGCCGACCCCGCCATGAACTCGGGCAACCATGTGATGCTCCTTGGCGACCTCATCCTTTGGGAATACGAATACCTCGCTGGCATCCGTGCCATGGAGCCAGGCTACAGCAAGATCCAACTCAAGCCCTATCCCATCGAGGGATTGGATTTCGTGAATTGCGCCTACAACTCCGTCTCGGGCCGCATCGAAAGCTCATGGAAGCGTAATGGCAACCACTTCGAGTGGGACTTCACCATCCCTGCCAACACCACGGCTGAAGTATGCCTGCCCACGGCAAATGGTTACGAGATAAAGACTTACGGCAGTGGTAAATACCATTTGTCGTCAGAACTATAATTTGCTAACTATCAACACACCAAATCTCCCGCCTATGTCATTCCTGAATGGAATCTATTGGCGGGAGATTTTTCATGAACTGGTTATTCAGCGGTCTGTGCAATTGGCTGAGTGCCAAACCAAGCGTTCAAGGTCTCCTCGACCTTGGCATTGATTTCGGGCGTAATCTTGTTTTGCACCTTCTTGATGACATAAACCACGGCGAGACCTTCGTCGAGGGCGCCAAGGATTTTGTGCGCCTTGAACGAAATCAAACTGAACGGCATGACGGTGTAGAGGATGGCTCCCACAATGAGGGCTTTCTCGATGGTTGTCGTCTCACCCATGGTCAGCACATAATAGAGCTGAAGCAAGGGCTTGGTGGCCAAACGGCCTGCCTTTTTGGCATAGTTGCCGATCTTCCCGAACACATCGGTCGACTTGGCTTTCCAATCGACGCTTTTCAGCTTTTCCAATTGCTTGTTGATGTCCTTGCCAGCAATGACATAGGCCAAAACAGTGATGCAGATAATGGAGATGATCATAGAGGTTCGTGTTTTACATTATTATTAACTCACTTACTTGTCAAATATTGTTCCAATCGTGAGAGTGTCATAGCTTCACTCTATCGGGGTTCTCGGCGATGAACTGGCTCCAGTCGGGGCGGCGATGCGCCTTGGCTTTCTCGGTGGTGTGTTTGGTGTAGTTCACGTCGCGGCCCTTGCTGATGCTATGGCACACGGCGGCGGCCACGGCATCGGTAGCATCAAAAAACTGTGGGTCCTCGTCGGTCTTGAGGATGAAGTGCACCATCTTGGCCACCTGTTCCTTCGAGGCGTTGCCGTTGCCTGTGATGTTCTGCTTGATGGTCTTAGGCGAATACTCGAAAATCGGGATGTCGCGATAGAGTGCGGCAGCCATGGCCACACCTTGGGCACGACCGAGTTTCAGCATCGACTGCACGTTTTTGCCGAAAAACGGCGCCTCAATGGCCAATTCGTCGGGATGGTATTCGTTGATGATTTCGAGCACGCGCTCGAAGATTTTTTTCAGCTTGAGAGCTTGGTTTTCCAGCTTCTTCAAGTTGATGACCCCCATCGTGATGAGTTCCATCTGTTTACCTTGCTCACGGATGACACCGTAGCCCATCACCATCGTGCCCGGGTCGATGCCCAATATGATTTTTTCGGAGTCCATTTTTTTACTTTGCCGCAAAATTAGACATTTTTCAGTTACTCAAGAGCCTTAAGCCGGTTCCGGAAGTCATCTCCCAACGGCACTCTCATAGAATTGTTTCCTTTGCGCCCGGCTGACTTTGAACTGCAGTATTTGACCCAACACGAGGTCGCATGAATACAAGGTCTGTATTTGCGAGATAAAAAGACGGTCGTAACGAATGCTTTGCGTGGCTTGCTGCTCCTTCATGAAAAGCACAGCCTGCTCGACTTGTGGCAAATCGAGGTCGTCCTTGGTGAAGACGAAGAGGCCAAACTCGCTGAAATCGCCATAAAAACCGTCGTTTACCTTGTTCATCTTGATTTCGAGGATGCGCTTCAGAGGCAAGGCCATCGACCAATACTCGTACTCGTTGCTGCCCATGAGGCTACCGTCGCCCAAGCCGTAGGCATAGCCACTTTGCTCGATTTGCCGCAACACATCATGGTTCACTTCCACAACTTCCTTGCCCGCCATCTCGTTCACCAAGGCGTTGGCTATATGCTTGTTTTCGGGGATGGCACGCGTCACCTCGATGCCGATGCCCAGCACTTCGTCCTGCAAATCAGGACGGTCGCGATTGACCAAATGCGCATAATGCTCGCCCAAAAGGGAGGCTAACGAAGCCATCGCATAGCGCTCAAAGAAACAGGTGTCGAATTTCGGAGTCAGCATTATCCATTCGTTTATTTTTGGCAAAAGTAAGCATTTTTTTGGGAATCCGAAATAATTTTGGAAATCCTAAAACCTATACAATTGGGCGATTTTCTGATGAGAAATAAGAAACTCTACTTTTCAGACCGTTTCTTCATATCGCGTTGTTTCAACCAATCCCGAAGGTCATTGGCGGTTAAATTCATATTTCGCAAGTTGTTTCTGATAATGAACTCAGGTATTGGGTCAATGTGGGTTTGGAAAACCACGGGGCGAAGCATCCCATCTTTTGTCCATTTTTCATGCCCTGTGTTGCCCGATTCCACTTGCTGACATCCTTGGTCGGCAAGGAAAAGACGAAAATCCGCAATGCTAATATTACTAATTCTATAAGTGTTCATGCAGGCATCGAGCAGGTCTTGTTGACATTGGTTTTCTTGAAGGAATGTGTGACGAGCGAGCGAAGTTGCTCGTTCATGCCAAGCATGTCCGACAAATCAGGCTCGTTGCCTTTAGCCTTGCCTACCTTCCAGCCATGCGCAGCAAGGTCGGTACGGAGTGTACCGTTGCGCAACTGGTCAGTGAGGTAATCGGCAAACATATAGTCGAAATCAGCGCGGGCACTTTCTTCAGTTAAGTCGTAACCTGAAAGGTCTAGAGAAGGGCAATAGGCAATATAAGTATCGCCTTCCTTGAAAACGAACAAAGAGACACTGATTTCAACGCCATCTTCGCTAAAACTGATGTAATTCAGATTGGTCATTGTAACGATTTTATGGCGCAAAAATAACAATAATTTCCAATACCAAAGCAATTTTTGATTTTCCTTTTCCGTTTCACCAGCAATCACCAAAAAGGACAAAAATGAGCACAACAAAATTCTATAGTTTCCATGAGGGAAGAGGAAGCCTGGTTTTAAATCCTTGTTGCTATAGCCAAAAAGAATGGGATTCATGGGATGATTTAAAAATCGGAAAGGACGAAGACATTCCGAAAGGAGAACTCCATTTTATGGTTAACCCAAATTTTGGCAAAAAGTTTTGGGATGTAGTCACGGCTGGAAAGGGGTTGTTGTATGCAGTTTCTGAGAAAGTGGTTAAATTATTGAAGGACAATAATTTAATTGGTTGTAAATTCTATCCCATAACCATCAAGGACCACGAAGATTTAAAATATTTCCTACTTACGATAACGGGAAAATGCGGAGCGTTCGACATTTCGAAATCCAAGGTGACACGGACGATAGAATATCCTGAAGAGGCGATTCAAAACTCCGACATAATAATCCCTTCAGGCCGCTTTTCGATAATGAAAGGTTTTTATTTCCCTTTGGAAAGTTGGGATGGTTGTGATTTTTTCTCACCTGAAGGAAGCGGTAAAATCATTGTGACTGAGCGTGTAAAGAATCTTTTCAAAAAGCATAACATCACCAATGTCGTGTTCCAAGACTTAGAGGAAGAAGAATGGATTTAGGCATTTATCCAAACAACTCCGCCCCCAACTCATAAACCGATGCCACAGGCACAATCTCAATCTTGAACCGCTTGGAATCCAATCCCTTGGCATTGTACTTTGAGACAAAAAACTTTTCAAAACCTAATTTGTCGGCTTCGGCGATGCGGGCCTCGATGCGGGTGACGGCGCGGATTTCGCCCGAAAGCCCCACCTCGGCAGCAAAGGCATAACTTGATGGAATAGGCACGTCGGCATTCGACGAAAGCACCGCAGCAATGACGGCCAAATCAATGGCAGGGTCGTCAACGCGGAGACCGCCCGCGATGTTCAGGAACACATCTTTTATCGAAAGGCGGAAGCCGGCGCGTTTTTCGAGAACCGCGAGCAGCATGTTCATCCTGCGGATGTCGAAACCTGTGGCGGAGCGTTGCGGCGTGCCGTAGGCCGCACTGCTCACTAAGGCCTGCGTCTCGATGAGCATGGGGCGTTGGCCTTCCATGGTGGCGGCAATGGCGATGCCGCTCACTTCCTCGTCGCGTTGCGAGAGGAGGATCTCGCTGGGGTTGGTCACCTCGCGGAGGCCCGAGGCGTTCATCTCGAAAATGCCCAACTCCGAGGCCGACCCGAAGCGGTTCTTGATGGTGCGCAAGATGCGGAAACCATAATGGCGGTCGCCCTCAAACTGAAGCACCGTGTCAACAATGTGCTCCAAAATCTTCGGTCCAGCGATGCTGCCGTCCTTGGTGATGTGGCCGATGAGGAACACCGGCACCTGATAGGCCTTGGCAATTTTGTTCATCTCGGCTGCCGTCTCGCGAATTTGCGAAAGGCTGCCCGCCGTGGCATCGACATATGGCGATTCGAGTGTTTGTATGGAGTCGACAATGACGATGTCGGGCTGCACGTTCTTGAAGTGTTTCAGGATTTCCTGCGTGTTGGTCTCGGTCAGGATGAGGCAGTCGGTGTTGTGGATGCCGATACGCTCGGCCCGCATCTTGATTTGCGTCTGGCTCTCCTCGCCTGAGATGTAAAGCACCTTTCTTCCAGCTAATTGCAAGGCCGTCTGCAAGAGCAGTGTCGATTTGCCGATACCTGGTTCGCCACCCACGAGGGTCAACGAGCCGAGCACAAGGCCGCCACCTAAAACGCGGTTAAGTTCCTCGTAAGGCAAAATGATGCGTTGCTCCTTGGCGTTGGTGATTTCGTTGATGGGCACGGGCAGGCCTTTGTCCATCTCCAAGCCCACGGTTTTTTTCACTGATTTCGAGTCTTTTCCCGTCACTACGGTTTCCTCAACGCAGGTGTTCCACGCGCCACAGGCGGGGCATTTCCCGAACCATTTCGGCGACTCGTTTCCGCATTCCTTGCAGAAAAAGGCGGTTTTTTCTTTTGCTGGCATAATGATTTGCTTTCTCGTCGCTTCGCGTCATTGCGAGGAAGGCACGACCGAAGCAATCCAGAAAGATAAGTTTGTTTGCTGGATTGCTTCGCTGCGCTCGCATTGACGCAAAGCGTGTCCTTAATATTCCGCAAAATTACGACAAAAATTGCATAACGTCCGAAAATTTAATACTTTTGTGGCCAAATTCACTGTCGATGAAGCATCGTTTACTCACACTGCTCCTTATGGTCTTTACGCTGCCGCTGTTTGCCCAACAGGGCGACGTGGTGCTGTGTGAGGGTTTCTTCAACCCCTGGCTCGAAGAGGGGTGGGACGCGAAGGGCGACGACTGGGTGGTGTGGTACATCTCCAACACGACCTTCGCCGGTTGCAAGCCGCGAGAGATGCAGATGTATCCCGACTTCAACTTTGAAGGCACCACACGCCTCGTTACGCCTATCGTGGAGTTGGAGAAATACGACTTCATCAACTTCCAGTTCAACCATGCCCTCGAAGCCACGCAAGGCGAACTTGACGTCCGCATCGGCATCGGCATTTCAGGAAACGGCGAGGACTGGGAGAGCATTTGGGAAGACACGGTCCACGGCAGCATCGCGCAAAGCCAATACCTGCTCACCTTCGACATGGAAGAATGGACCACCAAGTCGCCGCAATTCTGCCTTTATTTCGCTGGGCATGGCACCTACGTCAACAGTTGGTACATCGACAACGTCATCGTTTATGCCGCCAAGAAAAACAAATACGGTGGCATCGACGACACCGACGAAAACGGCTTTGTGGCCTCCAGATCGTCTATCACTACGCTGAAAGGCCCCTCAAAAGGAACGGTTACCCAGTTCTCAAAATTAAGGAAATCCCGTAGCCGCATGGCTCGCGTGGTGGAAGGCCGACAAAAGAAATGGTGGCAATTCTGGAAGTAAAGCTACACTCGATTTATAATTCCTCCGCAAACTTAATATCCTTCACGTTAAGCTGAAGGTTGGTCTTGCCTTGCCATGTGTTGTATTCCAGATGGTAGCAGATGCTGAAAGGCTCGCCGCTGTGGATGCGGCTGAAGTAGTCGCCCTTTTGGAAAGCGATGCCCGAAAAGGGTGCAATGCCTTGTGCGGCATCGCCCACTTGCGTCACGGTGAGTTTCAAGTGTTTGTGGCCACCCACAGGGCGCGATCCGCCTGCGTCGACGACATTGTCGGTCCAAAACACGGGCGCCATGTTGCCAGGCCCAAAAGGCGCAAACTGGTTGAGGATTCGCATGAACTTGGGCGTGATGTCGCTCAGCTTGATCTTCAGGTCCACCTCCAGTTCGGGCACGAAGTCCTCGTCGATGAGGTGTTCGGCCACATAAGCCTCAAAGCGGCGGCGGAACTCGGGCAGGTTCTCCGGCTTCATCGACAGGCCAGCGGCATACTTATGTCCACCGAAGTGCTCAAGCAGGTCGGAGCAGTTGTCGATGGCGTCGTAGATGTCGAAGCTCTTGATGGAGCGTGCCGATCCGGTGATGAGGCCGTTGGCGCGGGTCAGCACGATGGTGGGCCTATAATAATAATCGGTGAGGCGCGAGGCCACGATACCGATGACGCCACGGTGCCAACGCTCGTTGAAGACGACGGTGCTCTTGGCATCGTGCAGCTGCGGGTCGTCGGCAATCATGCCGAGGGCTTCCTCGGTGATGCGGTTGTCGAACTCGCGGCGCTCGTCGTTGAGGTCGTTGATGGAGGCGGCCAGCTTCTCGGCGTGTTCTTTCTTGTCGGCGATGAGCAGTCGCACCGAGTCGGAGGCCTTGGCGATGCGTCCGGCGGCGTTGATGCGCGGCCCGATGAGGAACACCAAGTCGCTGACGGTCAGTTCGCGCGTCAAGGCATTCTCGCTTTCATCAACCTTGTCTTCGTCGCGACGGTAGATGTTGGCATGTTGCAGGATGGCTTCGATGCCAGGGCGAGGCTTCTTGTTAAGCTGTTTCAGGCCGAAATAGGCCAGCACGCGGTTTTCGCCCGTGATGGGGACGATGTCGGCGGCGATGCTGACGGCCAGCAGGTCGAGCAGCTCGTAGACCTCTTCGATGGTGCCCAAGCCCTTCATGGAGAGAGCCGTGATGAGCTTGAAGCCCACGCCGCAACCTGAGAGCTCGTCGTAGGGATAGTGGCAATCGGGGCGCTTGGCGTCGAGCACGGCCACGGCGTTCGGGATGACATCGCCGGCGCGGTGATGGTCGCAAATGATGAAGTCGACGCCACGGCTATTGGCGTATTCGATGCGCTCCACGGCCTTGATGCCGCAGTCCAAGGCGATGACCAGCTTGAAGCCGTTGTCGGCAGCATAGTCGATGCCTTTGATGGAGATGCCGTAGCCTTCCTCGTAGCGGTCGGGGATGTAGAACTCGATTTTCTTCTTCTTGAAGAATGGTTTCAGATAAGAGTAGACCACCGCCACGGCCGTTGTGCCGTCAACGTCGTAGTCGCCGTAAACCAGCACTTTCTCGCCTTCGCTGATGGCCCGCATCACGCGTTCGACGGCCTTGTCCATGTCTTTCATCAGGAAAGGATCGTGCAGTTGCGAGAGCGAGGGGCGGAAGAAGGTTTTGGCCTCTTCGTAGTTAGTAATTCCGCGTTGGACAAGCAAAGTGGCAAGGTTCTCGTCGATATTGAGCACCTTGACGATTTCGGCAACCTGCTGTTTGTCAACCGATTGATGTAAAATCCACTTCGTTTCCATTCGCGTAGTTTTGAACTTGTAAAAATAAGTAAAAAACCAATGCGTTCAAGCGGAAAATGAAAATATTTTATTTCATTTCATATTCCGCTAAAACACAATCGGTTAAAGTTCAAGCTCCGAGATTGGGGCTTATCGCGGGATTTCGCCCCTCATTCCTTCACCACCTTGTCCGAGAACGTGGTCCCGTCCGTCATGGTGACCTTCATCACGTATTGCCCTGGGGCGAGGCCTTGCAGGCTGAGGCACTCGAGGCCCGAGCCTTGGCTGCGCACGAGGCGGCCTTGCAGGTCGTAAAGTTCGATCTGGGCAGGCTTCACGTCGGGCGAGTATTGCAGGCGAAGTTGGTTTTGGGCGGGGTTGGGGTAGAAGGCGTAGGGGCGCACCTCGATGCTGCCTTCTCCAACGAAATCCAATCCTTCATCGGTGAGGAAGAAAAAGAAAATTCCATTTTTTGGTTCGGTTTCCCTTTCACTATAGCCCGTGATATAAACCCCCTTCTCCATTCCGCTTTCATCTTTCAGTATGCCAGAATAGCAGCTCCAATTTGGATTGACTTTAAGTTGATTGGGCTCGTAGCAGTAGCGTTTCCAGACGACATTCAAGTTGTGATTCATTTTCACGGCAGTCATGGGCTGGTCGGATTCCTTGTAAATGAGGAAAAAATCGCCGTCGCTTGTTTTTTGGAAGCACATGACGCGCACATCGGTATCAGGCCCAGGCAAGTCGTTGAAATCCACCAAAGCCTTTCGTTGCATGGTTCGCAAATCATAGCGTGCCACGGATGTACCGCTTTCGTGAAAATCATAATACCAAGCCGAGTCGTAGCTGAACGGTGCGGCCACAAAAACGTCATCGCCATCGGGGATTACGAAAGTGGAACTGGAATTGTGGCTGCCAAACCGAAAGGTTTTCTCAACCTCGATGGGCGATGTGTCATTAATCCAGTACACGGTATCCCGAAGCATTTTGTTTATGACGTAGTAGTTTTCCACCTGGAAAATGGAGTCCATGACATAGAAGAAAAGGTTTTCTTCCGAACCTCTTGTCCACTGGTAATACCTTTTCGGCGTCGATACAAACTCGTCCATCGTGCGGATGAAATTATGGCTTTCTGGCAACACGGCCTCGTGTTTCAGCGTTCCATCGGCACCGACTCTGGCTATGTGGCAAACGCAGTTGAAATTGCCCCATTCGGTATAGTATTTCAAGATCAGGTCGCCTTGGCTGTCCATCATATAGCTGTCGATGTAATCGAAGGCTACCGTGTCGCAAAGGCGAACCACAATGTCCTCTTCAGGATTGATGTGAAGGTCGTCGTCAGGGAAATGGGAGATGCGCAAAGCGGTGCCGCCAACGCCGTCAGGCTCGATATTGACTCGCAGGTTGCCTTCGCCTCGCGGGTCTTGGGCGAACAGGTACCATGCGGGTGTGGTGTCGGTCACAAACAGCGTATCAGTGATTTGCAAGGTGGTGGGCGATATCTTATAGAAGGTAAGACCGGCTATAATCGGGGGGATGTGGTTGTCGCCACTGGGAGTTGACACCATAACATTGGCGACAAGGTCGCCGTTGCGCTGTTGCAGAATCTTATTCTCAAACTGCGGGAGCTCGTAGCCAGTATAATGGAAAGGGATAAATTCCATGTGGACTTCTTGGGCTTGGGAAAGAATAGATCCAAGGATAATAACTAAGAATAAAGGCAATCTTTTCATGTGACAGGAATTTTTCTGCAAAGATAAAAGAAAAAAAGCAACATCCAAAACAACACTAAAAAAATGGCATCAATTATAGGAACTATTGGAGAATGGTTTGCAATAGATAACTTTAACATTGTTGTTGGTCGTGTTGTTATCATTCCTTCACCACCTTGTCCGAGAACGTCGTTCCGTCCGCCATGGTGACCTTCATCACGTATTGCCCTGGGGCGAGGCCTTGCAAATTAAAGCTCTCGAGGCCTGAGCCTTGGCTGCGCACGAGGCGGCCTTGCAGGTCGTAGAGTTCGATTTGGGCAGGCTCCACGTCGGGCGAGTATTGCAGGCGGAGCTGGTCTTGGGCGGGGTTGGGGTAGAACATGTAGGGGCGGACGCTTATTTCCGTTTCGGGACAACTTAATGTGCCGTCCGCCAACACCTTGAATGCTAACACATACACGGTGTTGTTTTCCCCGCAATAAGCACCACCCGTCACGAGGCAACCTCCGTCT
>OCTW011604221.1_pt1 | contig 64693 bp, 58 predicted proteins | sample 1539671 | NCBI WGS metagenome assembly OCTW01 (sample SAMN02144230, study PRJEB22623) | gut metagenome | biome: sheep rumen | host: Ovis aries | place: New Zealand | reverse complement strand
TTGTAAATGAAGCTAAAACCAAAGGGAATGTAATAAACCCTAAACATATAAAAAATAGAGTGGATTTAAGAGGTGAAGAAATCTTCACAATAGACGGAGAAGATGCAAAAGATTTAGATGATGCAATAAGTGTAAAAAAATTAGAAAATGGAAACTATATGCTAGATGTACACATTGCAGATGTTAGCCATTATGTACCACAAAATTCACTTTTAGATAAAGAGGCATATATAAGAGGGACAAGTATATATATGCTAGGACGTGTTATACCAATGCTTCCAAGAGAACTTTCAAATGGTATTTGTAGTTTGAATGCTGGAGAAGATAGATTTACTCTAAGTTGTTCAATGGAAATAAATTCTAAAGGTGAAGTTGTAGACTCAAGAGTTTATAAAGGTGTTATCAATGTTACAGAAAGAATGAGTTATACAGATGTACAAAAAATATTAGACAAATCTGATGCAAAAGTTTTAAAAAGATATAATAAATATATTAGTCATTTTGAACTAATGGCAGAACTTGCAACAATTTTAAAAAATAAAAGGCTTGAAAAAGGTTATTTGAATTTAGATATACCAGAAAGCAAAATAGAATTAGACATAAATGGGTATGCAATAAATGTATCAAAATATGAAACAACTTTTAGCAATGAAATAATAGAACAATTCATGCTTACAGCAAACGAAACAATTGCAGAAAAATTTTATTGGCTAGAGGCACCATTTATATATAGGGTGCATGAAGAACCAGATATAGACAAAGTTAAAGAACTAAATCAGTTTTTATCAAATTTAAATTTAAAAATAAAAACAAGTGGCGAAAGTATTCATCCAAAAGCATTTGCACAGGTTTTAGAAAAAATTAAAGGAAAGCCAGAAGAAAAGGTAATTTCTAATTTAGTACTTAGAACATTAAAACTTGCAAGATATGAATCAGAAAATAAAGGACATTTTGGAATAGCAAGTAAGTATTATTGCCATTTTACTTCGCCAATTAGAAGATATCCAGATTTGTTTATACACAGAGTAATTTCTGAATATTTAAAAAATAATTATGATGTGTCTGAAGACTTTAAAGAAGAATATAAAGTAATTGCAACAGATTCTGCTATGAATTCATCAGAAAGAGAAAAAGTTGCTACAAAAGTTGAGAGAGATGCTGAAAAAATCAAAAAAGCAGAATATATGGAAAATCATATCGGAGAAATATATGAAGGTGTTGTATCAGGAGTTACTTCTTTTGGAATGTTTGTAGAACTTGAAAATACAGTAGAAGGCTTAATCAGGTTTGACGATATTGGAAGTGATGACTATTTTGTTTATGATGAAGAAAGAAAAATTTTAATAGGAGAGCATACTAAAAAAACATATTCAATAGGAGATAAAGTAACAATAAGAGTAAAATATGCAAGTAAACTTTTAAGATATATTGATTTTGAAATATATAATGAAGAGGAAAACGAAGAGAAAGAAGAGTAATAGAGAATTAAGAAGATAATGAAATGATAATTAAGAAAATAAACAAAAAAAGAAAGAAAGCACTAAATAGCGTGCTTTCTTTAATATTTGGTGCTCCTTCAAGGACTTGAACCTTGGACCCACCGGTTATGAGCCGGTTGCTCTGACCAACTGAGCTAAAGGAGCAAAACTTAACTACAAAAAATAGTATATAGTATTTTTTGTAGTTTGTCAATAGTTTTTTTATAAAAAACAAAAATAATTTTTAGATTTCTAGAGTTAAAAGCAAAGCATCAGCTCCATTATAATAATTTGGACGAATTCCAACTTGCTTAAACCCAAATTTTTTATAAAGGTTAATTGCAACATCATTGTTTGATGCAACTTCAAGATTCAAATAATTGCATTTTTTTTGTGCAGCAATATTAATAAGTTCTTTAAGAAGAAGAGAGGAGTAGCCATTTCCTCTTTCATTTTTTTTAATTACAATATTATTTAATTCTGCAGTATCTAAAACAATAGAAATTCCAGCAAACCCGATGATTTCTGTATTATATTTACAACAAATATAAATAGAAGATTCATTTTTTAACTCATTTTCCAAAATGTTATAATTCCAAAATTCATCAAAATCTGATTGCAATGTGTTTTTTATTTCATTTAAATCTTTAATTGTGAATTTTTCGATAATAATATCATTCATAAATTTTATTTACTCTTTCTTGCACTTTTTAATTGTTATTAATTCATTATTTTTAAAAAAATTTAACAAAATGCATATATTTTAAATTATTTATTTAATTTATTTTCAAGCATCCTTTCTGCTTGAGGTTTACGAAGATAAAGTGGCATAACATCAGATATATCATCATTATTAAAATGACTTAATCCTGCAAGAGCAAGATTATATGCAGATAAATCGTTATTAGCTACAAATAAACTTTTATTTGGCAATATAGATAATATATTTTCCTTATAATTTGTAGCTCCATCTCCAACAAATGTAATAGAATATTCCGTCTCTTTAAATTCGGCTAATAAATCTGATATATTTTCTGCCGAAAAGTTACGTCTTAAAATATAATTTCCATCAATATTTTCAAAAACTCCAACATAAACATTATTATTTTTAGCATCTATTAATGAACAGATTATACCATTTTGTTTTACATTGTAAGCTAAAGCTTCTAAAGAACTAATTCCTATTTGGGTTTTGTTTAAACTATCTGCAAATGCTTTTGAAGTTGCAACTCCAATACGAATGCCTGTAAATGAACCAGGACCTTTATCACAAACAATTAAGTCAATATCATTTAGTGTAATATTAAGTTTTGATAATGTGTTTTTTATTATTGGCATTAATGTTTCTGAATGTGTAAGGCCATTATTTTGAGAAACTTCTTTTAAAAGTATATCATTTTCAAGAACAGCAACTCCACAAATATTGCTAGATGTATCGATACTTAAAATTTTCATTTTTTCTTATATCCCTTTCTATATATTTATAAGCTTCTAAAATGCTATAATTAAAGAAAAATTATTATTGTAATAAAGATTTGATTTTATTTAATACATTAATATATTTAGAATCATCATTTACTTTAAATTCAAAAATTCTTAAATCTTCATTATTTGAATCCTTATTTATTGTTACATGAATATAATCTTTAGGTAAAACATCTGAAATTAATTCGCCCCATTCAATAAGACAAATTCCTTTTTCAAAATATTCTTCTCCACCGATAGCATAAAATTCATCTGAATCTTCTAATCTGTATACATCAAAGTGATAGATGTTATTATCTGAAGAAATATATTCATTTATAATATTGAATGTAGGACTAGATATTTCATCTTGTAATCCGAAGTTATGCAAAAATCCTTCTACAAATTTAGTTTTTCCAGCACCTAAATCACCACTTAAAACAACTACATCACCTTTGCTTAGTAGTTTAGCTAAATTATTACCAATTTTTATTGTATATTCAGGGTTATTTGATTCTATATATATTTTGTACATATTTTTTCCTCCAAAATTCTTACTTATATATAATACTACGAAATTTGATAAAATACAAGATTTATTGAAAAAATAGTTACTATTTAGGCTTTTTGATTATTTTTGCCAGCATAAATGTGATATATATAAATTTTTTTCAATATATACTTGATAAAAAAAAACAATTTGTATATAATAAACATGTAAGAATGGAGGTAACTAATGAGAAGCAAATATGAAGTAAACTATAGAAATTTAAAAATGACATGTAATCCCAATATGTTTGATTTTGAAACAACAGAAAATTTAAAATCAATAAGTACAGGAATTGGACAAGAAAGAGGAATAAAAGCACTAGAATTTGGAGTTAATGTAGAAGGAAAAGGATATAATTTATATATAGAAGGACCAAGTGGTGTAGGAAAAACTATGTATACCAAAAACTATCTAGATAAAGTTGCACCAAAGAAAAAAGTACCTCAAGATTGGTGCTATATATATAATTTTGAAAATCCAAATGAACCAATAGCAGTAAGCCTTCCAGCTGGCCAAGGAAGAGAATTTAAAGACAGTATGGATGGATTTATAAAAGAAATAAAAAAAGATATTAAAGCTACTTTTAATAATGATGACTTTGAAAAAGAAAAGGCGTTAATAAAAAAACAATATGAAGAAAAAAGAGAAAGTTTAATGAATAAACTTGGAAATGAAGCATTAAAATTTAATTTTCAAGTAAAGTCAGCACAAAATGGAATATATATGATGCCTGTTTTTGAAGGAAAAGCTTTAAAAGAAGAAGAATTTGATAAATTAGAAGAAAATATAAAATCAGAATATGAGCAAAAATCAGAAATAGTTCAACAAATGATAATGGATGCAATAGGAGAAATAAAAAGCATAGAAAGAGAATCAGATAAGAAAATATCAGAGTGGCAATCAAATGTTGCTTTACTTACAGTTAATGTTCACATAAACTATTTAAAGTCTAGATATAGAAGAAACAAAAAAATAAATAATTTCTTAAATGAAGTTAAACAAGATGTGTTAAAAAATGTACCTAAATTTTTAGAGGAAGACAATGAAAAAAATCAGCAACAAATGCAAAATCCTATGCAACAACCACGTGATCCATGTTTAAATTATAGAGTAAATTTATTTGTAGATAATAGTAATCTAAAAGGTGCACCAGTTATAATGGATTCAAACTATTCTTTCAGCAATATTTTTGGAAAACTAGAATACGAAAATTTTTATGGGGCATTAAAAACAGATTATACAATGTTACAAGCAGGACTTTTACAAAAAGCAAATGGTGGATACATTATGTTTCAAGCTAAAGACTTGCTACAAAACCCTGTATGCTATGAAAATTTAAAAAAGGTATTAAGAATAAAAGAAATATCAATAGATAGTGCCAATGAGCAACGTTCTTCAATGGTAATGGTATCTTTAAAACCAGAACCAATTCCATTAGATTTAAAAGTATTATTAATAGGAGATGCAAATATTTATTATACTTTATTTTCTATGGACGAGGATTTTAGAAAGCTATTCAAAATTAAAGTAGAATGGGAAGATGAAGCCCCAATAACTAAAGAAAATGTTAATAATTTAGCAAGAATTATACATGATTACTGTGAGCAAGAAGAATTATTACCACTAGATAAATATGCAATGTCTAGAATAGTCGAATATGCTTCAAAAATGGTTGGTGACCAAAGAAAAATATCAACAGCATTTAATGATATTTTTATAATAGTTGCAGAAGCATCAACATGGGCCAAAATGGCTAAATCTAAATTAATTACAGAAAACTTTATAGAAAAAGCACTTACAGAGAGTAAACAAAGAGTGAAAAAATATGATGAAAAATATGCTCAAATGATAAAAGATCAAAATCTTTTAATTAACACTTCAGGTCAGAGAATAGGAGAACTCAACGGACTTACTGTAATGTCAATAGGAGATTATACTTTTGGAAAACCAGTTAAAATAACTGTAAATACTTACACAGGAAAAGATGGTATTATAAATATAGAAAGAGAAGTAGAAATGTCTGGTACATCACATTCAAAAGGAATTTTAATACTATCAGGATTTTTAGGACAAAGATTTGCACAAGATCATCCACTTAATTTAACAGCAAGTATTTGTTTTGAACAATTGTACAATGGAGTTGATGGAGATAGTGCATCTAGTACAGAACTATATGGACTTCTTTCAAGTTTATCAGAAATGCCAATAGATCAAGCAATTGCAGTAACAGGTTCAGTTAATCAAAAAGGAGAAATTCAGCCAATAGGTGGTGTTAATGAAAAAATAGAAGGCTTTTATCAAATATGCAAGATGAGAGGCCTTGACGGAAGTCATGGAGTTATGATACCTACTCAAAACATAAGAAATTTACAACTTCCAAATGAGATAGTAGAGAGTGTAAGAAATGGATTGTTTAAAATTTATGCAGTTTCTAATATAGATGAAGGAATTGAAGTATTAACAGGAGTTCCAGCAGGAAAGAAGAATAGACTTGGTAATTATCCTGCAGGTACAGTAAATTATCTAGTTAATGAAAAACTAAAAAAATACTCAAGTATATGTAAAGAAAAAAATTAATAAAGGAAGAAAAAATATGAATTATAGAGATAATAAAGGTGTTACATTAATATCATTAGGTGTTACAGTTATTATAATATTGGTAATTACAAGTGCTATAATATTTAATACAAAAAACCAACTTATGATGAGAGAAATACAAAATATAACTACAGATATCGAATTACTAGATTCTAAAGTAGATGAATATTATCTAAAATATGGAGAATTACCAAAACTTTGTGATTATACAAGTAAAACTCTTGCTAATTTTAAATCAAAAGAAGATTTTAGTGATAGTATTAGAACTAGAGCGGAAGATAGAGGAGCTGTTCCAAATTATAAACGGAGGAGAAGACTTATATGTAAACCCAAATGATGGAGATGAATATATAGTTATTGATTTAGAAAAACTTGATGGTATTACTCTTCATTATGGATATGACAAAGACGGAGAATACTTTACTTTAAAAAACAACAAAAGTGTAAATCAAAATGCAATAGAGGATGAAATATATGTTATTAACACTAAAACTCATCAAATCTATTTCCCTCATGGAATATTTGTGGATAATGTAATGTACTACACATTTTAATGGAAAATGGGACGGTTCTCTTTTCCACACAAAAAATATAAATTCAAAAACACTATTTGAAGAGATTTAAATAGTGTTTTTTAAAATTTCCTATAATTGACAAAAAACCTTAAAAATGATATAATAGACAAGAATGTAAAATAGCATAGATAAAGAAAGTAGATGATATTTTATGTATTCAAGTGAAGAATTAAAATACTTAAAAGAAAAAGAATTCGAAAAAAGAGAAAAAAGATTAGAAAAATCAATTCCACAGAAATTAAAATATCAAAAAGAATTAAAAAAAGATAAACTACATATCACATATGTAATGACATGGACTGGTGTATGTGGAGGAACAAAAATTATTTTAGAACATGCAAACAGGTTAACAGAAAGAGGACATAAAATAACATTAATATCTCACGACGTAAAGCCAACATGGTTTCCGATAAATACAAATATGCAATTTATACAAGTTCCATGGACAGAAGTTTTGTGCAAAAGTATTCCAAAATGTGATTTAATAGTTGCAACATATTGGAGAGAGATTTATGAATGCATAGAACAAAAAATAGCACCAGTTATATATTTCGAGCAAGGAGACTTTCATTTGTTTGATATGCAGGCATTAGATGAAAGAACATATAAATACATAAAAAAGCAACTAGAAAATGTGCAGTTTGTATATACAGTTTCAAGTTTTGCAAAAGAAAAAATGAAATCAATATATAACAAAGAATCAAAAGTAATACCAAATGCAGTAGATAAAAACATATTTTACCATAATAAAAATAAAAGAAAACATAAAAATACATATATTACAATAATTGGAGCACAGCAATCTGAATTTAAGCATATTAATGATATTTTAGAAGCAATAAAAATATTAAGAAAAGAAGGATATAAAATTAATCTAAACTGGATTACGCCTGTTAAGCCAGAAAAAACCAGATTAAAAGCTATAATAAATCCTCCTCAAATAGAAATTGCAAATAGTTTAAGAAAATCAGACATTTATGTATGTGCATCTATGTATGAATCTTTTTGTTTGCCAGTTTTAGAAGCAATGACTTGTGGAGCAGCAGTTATTACCACAAACAATGGAGGAAATGCAGATTTTGTAAAAGACCACGAAAATGCACTAAATATTCAAAAAGAGAATATAAACGATATTTGTGAAAAAATAAAATTACTAATAAATAATACAAATTTAAGAAATAAAATAGCGAAAAACGGCATAGAAACTTCTAAAAGATATTCATGGGATAAAGTAATTGATGAAATAGAAGAATATTATAAAGAAGTATCTAAATATAAAGTATGTAAGGAATAAAAATATGAAAAAAGTGTTAATATTTGGCGCTGTAAAGCACGCAATAGAAAAGGCAAAAGAATTAGGATATGAAACTATAGTTGTAGATCAAAATCCACATTTAAAAACTATAGAATTAGCAGATAAGTTTAAATGCATACCTTTTGAAGATTATGAAGAAAATCTTAAATTTGCTAAAGAAGAAAAAGTAGATGGTATTGTAAATGCTACAGAATTTGCTGTATTAGTATCAAGCTATGTAGCAAACAACTTAGGTCTTCCAGGTTTAGATTTTAAATCAGCAGAACTTGCAAAAAACAAATACGCAATTAGAAAGAAAATGTTAGAAGAAAATATAACAAATGTATCACAATTTTTCGAAGTAGAAAAAGAAGAACAATTACAAGAAATAAAAGATAAAATAAGATTTCCCGTTATATTAAAGCCAGCATCAGGACTAGGAAGTTTAAATGTGTATAGAATAAACAATATAGAAGAATTAGAAGAAAAAATATCAGAAGTAATTAGAGAATCATTTAATAAAAAAGCTTTAATAGAAACATTTATAGAAGGACAAGAATATGGAGTAGAAACTTTTGTTAATAAAGGAAATGTTGAAATTTTAGCAATTATGAAAAAGAATATGACTCCTTTACCATATCGTTCAGAGTTAGGTCATATCATTCCTTCTGGATTACCACAAGAAATTGAAAAAGAAATAGAGATTACTGTAAAAAATCTAATTAAGGCAATTGGAATTAAATCTGGACCTGTCAATTTTGATTTAATACTATCAAACAATAATGAAGTATTTATAGTTGATGTTGGAGCTAGAATGGGAGGAAACGCAATATCATCTCACATAATACCATTAAGCAAAGGAATAGATCATGTAGGAAATACAATAAAATATTCAATGAATATAGACGATATAGATTTAACACCTAAATTTAAAAAATCTGTAGTAACAAGAATTTTAGACTTAGATGAAGGAATTATAAAAGAATTGCCAGACTTTTCAAAATATATAGATGACGAAGTGGCAGAAATATTTTTCGAAAAATCAGTTGGAGATAAAATTGAAAAATACATATCAGATGCACAAAGATGTGGTTTAATTATTCTATATGGAGAAGATGTAGAAAAATTAAAAAACAAAGCTATAAGTATTAGAAATCAAATCAATCAAGATATACTAAGACAATAATTTTACTTTTCAAGAAAATAATAAAAAAGGAGAATTAAAATGAGAAATCTTAATATAGCTATAGGATTTGTTACAGGAAGACCTAATGTTTGTAATATAATAAATACATATTACGAGTATGTAAAAAAGCAAATGCAAAGTTTTTATAAATTTACAAATATATCTTTTTATATTTTATATGACTTAGATTATCAAGATGCTAAAAAAGAAGATTTTTACAATCTAAAACCAGAAATATTTGAAGAAGAAAATATAAAAGTGAAATACATTACACCAGAAGATGTTGCAGAACTTAAGCAAAAAATGATGGATAAATACAAATTAACAACAGAAAATGTAAATGCAATAATTGGGAATGGCCATGCTAAAGGAAGAAACACAGTAATGTATTCAGCATATTGTGATAATATGGATTACTTATTATTTTGGGATGATGATGAATATCCAGTGGCGTGTCTTAAAAATGAAGATGGAACAATAAGCTGGCAAATGCAAGATAATGTTTTAAAACATATCGAAACAATGGAAAAATACAATGCCGATGTTACTATTGGCTATCATTGTGGATACATTTCTCCAATACCATATATGAATTTTGAAAATGAAGAAAATGAACAAGCAATTAACCATTTTATTAAAGCTATAAGTAATGAAATAGTAACATGGGAAAGTATTAAAGAAAAATATGAAAAAAGTAACGGAGTTACATTTGCAGAAAACAGTATTTTGAATGGTGAGCCATATGAATTACTAAGTGAAGATGGAAATAAATTTGTTGCAGGTTCTACTTTATGTATTAATCTTAATCATATAGAAAAAATTCCGGCATTTTATAATCCGGTAAATGCAAGAGGGGAAGACACATTCTTTTCACTTAATTTAGCAGAAGCAAAAGTTATGAAGGTGCCTGTATATCATTTTCATGATGGATTTTTAAAATATAGACAGATAATGTCAAACAAATTTCCAAAAACTTTAAGATTAATTCGACATTCAGAAGATACAGTTGAAAAAAGATTTTATAAAGCATGTTTAGGATGGATAAAATATAAACCATTATTAGTATATATTTTAGAAAAGGATAAATACAGAGATATTATAAATGATGTATATAACAGATTAGAAAAAAGTATACCAAAAATTAATTCTTTGTATCCAAATTATGATTTTAGACAAATAACAGAAGCTTTAAAAATTTATGATCAAAATGTAGAAAACGATTATAACAGCTATATAGAAGTTAATAATATATGGAACGAGCTAAAAATGAAATTTTATAGTAAAAATTAATATACTTGACAAATTTAAAAAATATAGTATAATTAATATGTAGCATAGGAAAAGGAGAATTTTATATGTTAGCAAAAGTTTGGAAAAAAGTATGTATAGCCATATTAATATTTGCATGTTTATTCAATATAGTATCTAAGTTAGTTCATAAAGTATCTTTCAACAAAGAGGTATTATCATCAGCAGAATACATGTATAAAGAATATAAATATCAAAATGAAAAAAATGTTATAAAATAAAACAAAACACTTGAAAAAAAAGATAAAATATGGTATGATAGAAAATAGCAGTTTAAAAAAGGTAAGAAAGAGGTGAATTTTCATGAGAGAAGGAATACATCCAGCATATGAAGAAACAACAATTACATGTGCTTGTGGAAATGTTATGAAAGTAGGATCAACAAAAAAAGATATAAAAGTAGATGTATGTTCAAAATGTCATCCATTCTGGACAGGAAATTTAATGAGACAAGATACAGCCGGAAGTAGAGCTGATAAATTCAAGAAAAAATATGGTCTTGCATAAGTTTAAAAAATCACTATTTGAAAAATCAAATGGTGTTTTTTTTATGCAAAAAATATTTGTATAAATATTTAAAATCTGCAAAAAATAATAAAAATATATTTGAAAGGTGGAATTAAAATGAAAATAAGTGAATGTATGACACAAGATGTATGTTTTGTAAAGCCAGATTGCAATACTTATGATGCAGCAAGAATAATGTGTGAAAATCATATAGGATGTATACCAGTATGTAACGATGAAAAAAATGTTGTAGGAATTTTAACAGATAGAGATATTTTACTAAGAGCTGTTGCATGTAATAAAGAGACAAAAACAACACCTGTAAGTGAAATAATGACTACAAATGTATATACATGTAATTCAGAAAAAGAGGTAACAGAAGCACAAAACCTTATGGCACAAAATCAAATAAGAAGAGTACCTGTAGTTGATGAGGCTAATAAGGTTGTAGGAATTTTAACAATGGGAGATTTAGCTAAACATGATAAAAAAATAGGACAACAAAATGTATGCACTACAATACAAAACATCTGCAATTGTCAAGGTTCAACAAAAAATTGCGGATAAAATGCTATAGTTCAGTAAGAACTAGTTTTTGTAAATCTTTGAAAATATAAGTTTTTTTCGAATAATCTTAGTTAACTTTCATTTAACACAAAAAAATTCTAATTAATTTTGCAAGGGAATCTCAAAAGCTTGCTCTTTGAGGGTGCTAGCAAAATTAATTAGAATTTTTAAGTTATTTAGTTAAATAAGGTTATTCATCAAAATACTTATATTTTCAGTAAATAAATCTTACTTAACTGTAACAATAAAATTTTCTCACTTAAATTTATAGCTTTTGTCATAAAAAAAGAAAAACAAAATATAAATAGTACAAACAATAAAAAGGGTTAGCACAGAATTAAGTAGGAAAGGTTGAAAAAGAATTACAATTTTTCAACAAGATTTGTGCCTAAGGAAAGGATGATAGAAAAAATGGAGATTGATGTAAGCAAAGAGCAAATATGTATAAACAAACTTGTATGTGAAAAAAAAGAGCTAGTATTTGTAGAAGAGGATATGATAGTACCAGACTCTAAACCAGACATATTAAATTCAATAAATTTAAGTGGAAATGTATGTATATACAAAAAAGAAATAATGGATGGAAAAGTTAAAGTAGATGGATGCGTAAATACGTACATAATGTATCTTCCAGATAGTGGAGAAGATAACTTAAGAGGACTAAATGCAACTATAGAGTTTTCAGAAAGTATACAAATTCCAGAATGTAAAGAGGGAATGTATGCAGTTATTTTGGCAAATATAAAAGACTTAGAATGTAAAGTATTAAATGGAAGAAAAATAAATGTTAGAGCAGGAATAGAATTTAAAATAAGGCTATATTCAAATGAAGATATAGAAATTGTAAATGGTTTAAATAATGTAGATGACATACAAACTTTAGAAGATACTTTTTCAATTAATTCATTAATAGGAAATAGTTCAACAAGAGTATATGTTAAAGATACTATAAATGTAGATCCACAAGATGAAATAGGAGAAATTTTAAAAACAGAAATAAATCTTGTAGATAATGATATAAAAATTAGTTATAACAAGGTTCTTTCAAAATGTGAAGCAGAAGTAAAAATAATGTATTTAACAGAAGATGGAAGAATAAATACAGCAGAAGGAAAAATTCCAGCAGTAGGATTTATAGATATGCAAAACATTTCAGAAGAAAATGTTTGTGACATTAACAATGAAATAAACAATATAATTATAAGGCCAAATGCACCAGAAGAACATTCGATATATGTAGAAATTGAAATAGAAACAACATGCATGGCATCAGAGAAAAAAGACATTTCTTTAATACAAGATTTGTACAGCCCAAGTGTAGATTTAAATTTCACACAAAAAAGAATTTCAACAATTACAGATAAAACAAATAAAACAAAAAACTTCACAGTAACAAGTAAAACAAATATACCAGATTTAGTAGATGGAAAACTATTAGATGTAGAAATTTCAAATGTAATAAATAAAGAGCAAATAACACCTGCAAGAGTTATGTATGAAGGAGAAATGACAGTAAACTTTATATTCTCAAATAGTAACGGAAATGTAAATAGCAAGATATCAAAAATTCCATTTGAATTTAATATAGAAAATCCTATGCAAGATGAAAATGCAAATGTGGATACAAAATTATTTATTACAAATAAAAATTTTGATGTTAAAGCAAATGGAGATGTTGAGTGTAATATAGATGTAGAAGTAGATACAGAATTTTCACAAAATGTTAGTATGAACATTATTGATGATATAGAGGCACAAGAATTTACAAAAAATATTGATGACTATGATAGCTTAATAATATACATAGTGCAAAAAGGAGACACCTTATGGAAAATTGCAAAAAGATTTAGAAGCACTGTAGAAGACATTTCAAGAGTAAATGGAATAGAAGACCAAAATCAAATACAAGTTGGTCAAAAATTATATATTCCTAAATTTAAAACTGTAAGAAAAGGAAATACAGATGCAATATCAGCCTAAAGAGGACTATAAAATATATTCAAGACCAAGGCTAAATTTAGCATTTTTAAAAAATACACCAAAATCACATAAATCAAGAAGAAAAATAAAAAACACAATGCCAGTTGTATCAATATTTTTAGTAGCAATTATAACATGTTTTTCAATATGGAATTTTGTAAATCCAATATTTGAAACATTATGCAAAGATAAAGCAAAATCAGTAGCAACGATGATAACAAATGAAGAAACAACAAAGATAATAGAAAAATATAATTATGATACATTTTTTACTATACAAAAAGATGAGAAAGGTAGTATTCAAATAATAAATGCAAATGTTTTAAGAATAAACCAAGTAACATCAGACATTGCTGTAGCAATTCAAAAAGCATTAGATAATAATGAAAAAAATAAAATATATATTCATTCAGGAGCAATTACAGGAATAAGATTTTTATCAGGAACAGGTCCGAGAATTCCACTTAAAATTGCTTCTGTAGGAAATATAGACACAGATTTAAGAAGTGAATTTATTTCACAAGGAGTTAATCAAACTTTGCATAGAGTTTATTTAAATATTAAAACAAATGTAAGCATACTTTCATCTTTTAAAACAATAGAAAGTTCTATAGAAAACCAAGTATTAATTGCTGAACATGTTATTATTGGAGAAATACCATCAAATTACTATAATTTTAATGGTATGGAAAATGAAAAAGAAGCATTAAGATTGGTGGAATAAGTTATTAAATAATTGTTTAAAAACTCAGACTAAATAATTATAAGCCCGCGCAAGTGGTTATATATAAATTTTTCGGGCGGTCGCCTTGTAGGAGGAACCGGAAAAATTTATATATACCACGTTTAAGCAGGGCAAAAGTAATTTGAAGTCTGAGTTTTAATTAAAATTATAAAAAAAATTTTATCTACCTACCAATTTCGACAGACTTTTTAAATTAGAAGAGTTAAAATAGGCATAAATCAAAAAACAAAAGAAAGGATGGTGCCGAAGTGACAACAAGCTATTATGAGAAGGACAAGCTTCTTGTTTTTAAAATAAACGAGGAGATAGATGAATGTAGTGTAAAAAATATAAGGAGGAAAGCAGATTATGAAATTGAAAGATTTATGCCTAGAGAAGTTGTATTTGATTTTGATCGTGTTACTTTCATGGATAGTGCCGGAATCGGAATGGTAATCCGGAAGATACAAGCAAGCTCAAATGCTTGGAGGAAGAACTTTAGTTGCAAATTTAAGTGACGGAGTAAGGAAAATATTCAAAATGAGTGGAGTTTTAAAAATTATTCCAGAAATCAATTTAGAAGAAAAACTAATTTTATCAAAAGAAGAGGAGGTAGTAAACCTATGAAAAATAAGATAACAGACAATGAGGTGAAGCTTGAGTTTATAAGCAAATCAAATAATGAGGCATTTGCAAGAATAAGTGTTGCAGCATTTGTAGCACAACTTGACCCTACAATAGAAGAAATTTCAGACATAAAAACAGCAGTATCAGAAGCGGTAACAAATGCCATTGTACATGGCTATGAGGACAAGCTAGGAATTGTTACAGTTATTTGCAAAATACACGAAAACGAAGTATACATAGAAATTTCTGACAATGGAAAAGGAATTGAAAATGTAGAAATGGCTAAACAACCATTATACACAACAAGACCAAATCTAGAAAGGTCAGGAATGGGATTTACAATTATGGAAAGCTTTATGGATGAACTTAATGTTGAATCTATATTAGGTTTAGGTACTAAAGTTACAATGAAGAAGAAAATAAAACAAACAGAAGAAGCAGAAGATATACCCGTAACTTTGGAGGAAGCTCTAAGGGGGTAATAGAAATTGCAAGAAAATTACATACAAAGCATAATAAAAGCCCAAAATGGTGATAAAGATGAAATGGCAAAATTAGTAGAAGAAAACCAAGGATTAATATGGAACATAGCAAGAAGATTTTTAGGGAGAGGATATGACAAAGAAGACATATATCAAATAGGATGTATGGGATTTATAAAATCAATAAGAAGATTTGATGCAAATTTTGAAGTAAAACTTTCTACTTATGCTGTTCCATACATTTTAGGAGAAATAAAAAAATTTTTAAGAGATGATGGACCAGTAAAAATAAGTAGAAGTTTAAAAGAACTAAATGTAAAAATAAACGAGATGCAAAAACAATACTTAAAACAAGGAAAAGAAATAAGTTTGACCGAGCTTTCTAAAGAACTAAAAGTATCAAAAGAAGAAATCATAATGGCAATAGAATCTGCTCAACAAACAGAATCAATAGAAAGTACAAAATACACAAATAGCAAATCAGACAAAGACTTAACCTTAATAGAAACACTTTCAACAAATAAAGATGAGGCAACACTTATTACAAATAAAATAGCTGTGCAAAAACTAATAAACAATTTAAACGAAAGAGATAAAAAAATAATACTACTCAGATTTTATAAAGATAAAACTCAAGCTGAAGTTGCTAAAATAATTGGAATCTCACAAGTTCAAGTATCAAGAATAGAAAAGAAAATTTTGCAAGGCATGAGAGAAGAACTAGTGTCGTAATATATAAGTAGGTTGTAGTAAAATAAAAATTCAGAAAGGTAAAAAAGATAATGAAAAAGAGTTTTGCTTATATTTTAGCTTTTATAATAATAATATTTGTTATTCCTGCACTATGTACAAAAAAAGCTAAATCAATTTCAACAATAGCAAAAGAAGCAGAAATTTACAATGAAAAAGAAGAAGTAGATTATGATTATACTAAATTTGGAACAATAAAATTACTACATAAGGTTACAGGCGAAGTAGAAGAACTAGCTATAGACAAGTATTTATATGGAGTAGTATCAGCAGAAATGCCAGCAAAATACGAAATAGAAGCACTAAAGGCTCAAGCAATAGCAGCAAGAACATATACAATATATCAAATAGCAAATAATAAAGGTAAACATGGAGATGCAGACATATGTGATGATTCAACCTGTTGTCAAGCTTGGATAAGTAAAGAAGATAGAATTCAAAAATGGAGTGAGGAAGATAGAGAAAACTATTGGAATAAAATTGTAAAAGCAGTAAATGAAACTGCTGGAAAAATTATAACATATGATAACAAACCAATAAATGCATTTTTTCATTCGAATAGTGGTGGAACAACAGAAACAGTATCTAACGTATGGAGTGGAAAAGATTTACCATACTTGCAAAGCGTTGAAACATCTGGAGAAGATGGATATTCTCAATATAGTTCAGAAGTAACAATTTCTAAAAAAGATTTATTAGAAAAGTTAAAAAAAGAATATCCAGATATACAAATAAATTATGAAGAAAATGAAAGCATTAAAATTTTAGATTACACACAAAGTGGGAGAGTAAAAACAGTAAAATTTGGTAATACAGAAATTGCAGGTACAAAGGTCAGAAGTTTACTTGAATTAAAATCTACGAATTTTGCAATAAAGTTAGAAGGAGATAATATTATTTTTTCTGTTAAAGGTTATGGTCATGGAGTAGGAATGAGCCAAACAGGTGCAGATAGCATGGCAAAAAATGGCAGTACTTGTGAAGAAATATTAAAGCACTTTTATACAGGAGTTGAGATTACTCAGATTTAAAATGAAAAAATTATGAAAAAACTATAGACAGCTTTTATTTTTTGTGATAATATAAATGTTGTTAATATAGTTTTGCTGATGTGGCGAAATTGGTATACGCACAGCACTCAAAATGCTGCGAGAAATCATGTGGGTTCGAGTCCCACCATCAGCACCAACGACGTATCTGTTCGAACTAATAACAGATAGACTAAAATCATTCAAGTAAGTTGGATGATTTTTTTCTTTGCCCAAAAAACATCATCTAATATCCTAAAAAGAAAGGATGGTGCTTGAAATGAAGATAATTAAAGAAGAACTACGATTTGAGAAAAACTTTATGAATTATTTATATTACTGGAACGAGAAGTATTATAGAAATGGTTTTGTGGATGTGGTTGAGTTGCTAGAGATATAAGAAGTTAGGCTATAGAGAAAAATTGTATTCCCTATAGCCTAACTTTTTTTGACAAACATACAAAATTTAATCTTTAATTCTGTTAATATAACTTGATATTTTTTTACATTTAATGTAAAATATATAATGTATAAAAATGTATAAAAAGGAAGGTTTTACATTAAATGGAAGATTTAACAGATATATATAATGACTTAATAATGGAACACAGTATGAATTCATACAACAAAAAGAAAATAGAAAATCCAACATACTGCGAAATGGGACATAACCCAAATTGTGGAGATGAAATAGAAATTCAGTTAAAATTAAATGGCAATATAATTGAAGACATGGCATTTACAGGCCATGGATGTGCTATTTCACAAGCTTCAACTTCTATAATGATAGATACTTTAAAAGGCAAAACAGTAGAGGAAGCAAAAGAAATAATAAAAACATTTATAGATATGATAAAAAGAGAAACACAAAATGAAGAAGACTTAAAAAAATTAGAAGATGCTATAGCATTTAAAAATATATCAAATATGCCAGCAAGAGTTAAATGTGCACTACTTGCATGGCATACAATAGAAAACATTCTTAAGCAAGAGGAAGATAAGAAATAATAGGGGAGAAAAAATAAATGAAAGAATTTTGGGAGTATTTCGTAAAAAACGTAAAAATTGTTATAGCAGATTTAAAAAGTAACGATAAAGAAAGAAAAAGAAAACAAATACCAAATACATTAACTTTAATTAGAGGTTTTTTAGCACCAATTACAATTATTCCAGCAGTTTTAACAAATCACATTTATCTAGCATTTACATTAATTGCTTTATGTGGTTTAACAGATTGCTTTGATGGTTGGTATGCAAGAACACATAATGCTCAAAGTGAATTTGGAGCAGATTTAGATGCAATATGTGACAAACTTTTTGTATTAACACTTACATTTCCATTAGCATTTCAGTATACCAGCTGGATAGTTTTAATACTTGTATTAGAATTAATAATAGCAATAATAAATTCACATTATAAAATAAAAGGATATGAAGCAAGGTCTTCTTTAATAGGAAAAGCAAAAACAGTAGTATTAGATTGTTCAATTGCTTTATGCTATTTAGATTACATAGTTCATGTACCAGATTTAGCAATCACAATTGCAACAGTTTTAACAAATATTATGCAGTTTGCAACTATAATAGGGTATGTTGTTCATTATAGACAAGTAAAAATGAGAAAAACTCAAGTAAATGGTGTTTAAATAATGTTTATTTAAAGTATAAAAAAATATTATAAAAAAGAGAGATATCAATAGATAATCTTTCATTTATAGGGGAGTGTTTTAAAATGATTGATTTACATATGCATACAACTTATTCAGATGGAACAGATGATTTAAAAACAGTATTAAAAAAAGCGGAAGAAAAGAGATTAAATATTATAGCAATAACAGATCATAATGTTTGCGGAGCTTATGATGAACTTAAAACTTTTGATGTAAAAGAATACTACTCTGGTAGAATTATAAAAGGTGTAGAAATGAACACAAAAGTACTAGGTATTCCAATAGAGATTTTAGGATACAATATTAATCCAGAAATTTTAAAAGTTGAACTAAAAAAAGCATATATTACAAATACTGAAAGAAACATTTTAGAAGTAAAAAGATTAGCTCAAAAGTGTAAAGAACATGGAATAGATATAGGAGAAAATTTTGTGGAAAATTATAATCCTGAAATGTATGCATCAAAATATTTGCATGGAAAAATTACAAGTAATCCAAATAACAAAGGACTTATAGATGAAGAGAGTTGGGAAAATAGTAATGTATTTTATAGAAAATATATGTCAAATCCAGAAACCATGTTCTATGTAAATATGGATGATGTATTACCAGATTTTGAAGAAGCTTGTAACATAGTAAGAAGAGCCGGAGGATTAGTATTTTTACCACATATTTATGAATACAGAGAAAATTCAGATAAAATTTTAAAATACATATTAGAAAACTATAAAATAGATGGAATAGAATGCTATTATACAACATTTACAGAAGAACAACATAAATATTTATTAAACTTATGCAAAGAAAGAAATCTCTTAGTTTCAGGTGGAAGCGATTATCATGGAAGTTTCAAACCTGATGTAGATTTAGGTGTTGGGTATGGTAATCTAAAAATACCTGATGAGATTGTCGAAAATTGGCCTATTTAGGCCATTTTTGTTTGACATAAATCAACAAAAATGGTATAATATAAATATATAAAGAGTTGAAGTTGACATACATTTTGACATATAGAAAGGAGAACGTTATGAAAAAAAATGTGTGGAGCAGTCAACAGGAGGCAAATTTAGTTGCCTTCATGGACGATGAGGAATACAGGAAACGGAAAGACTTCTTTTTCAAAATGATTAGAGAGTTTGAAAAAGAAGGAGTAAAGTGGAATCTCTTCTGCTCATCAAGTCTGTTTTTCCTTGGAATAACAGACGACTTCCATGACTTTGATTTGCTTATTGATAAAGACTCTATGGAGTCTGCAAAAGCAGTATTAAAGTCTCTTGGAATGAAGATCCAGAGGGAGGAAATGTATGGGTTTGAAATCGATGAAAACGATTTCAGCCCTGAAGAACTTCGAGAACTTGCCAAGCTGATGTTTAAAGCTACAAAAGGTAAGTTCGGATCTGACCGTTACATCGATCTTGCCTCTGATGACGGGGTAGAGGTTGATGTTATATCGGGATTTCGAGTTGGAGCTATGAATATGCAGTATTTATATGAATATTCTGCAGATAAACTTGACTATGTTGAAATCTTTGGAAGAACAATTCCCGTGGTTTCTCCAGAGGTCCAGTTTATACTCTATGCTATGATGGAGTGCTGGCAACCCCAGCGCAAGTTCAAAAGACGGCTTTTGAAAGATTTCATCGAGGAAAGAGGAGTACATTACCCCGAAGTTCTCGAGGAAGCTCTCAAAGAGCGAATCCCGTCATGGATCAAGACAAAAATTCGCGAGATTTTGTCTTAACCAGTCGTCCTTCAAAAACAAAAAGGCAGGAGTTAATACTCTTGCTTTTTTGTTTGACTTATTTTAAATATTGTAATAAAATATTGATAATATAATTATTCAAAATTGGAGTGTGATCAGTATGAAAAAACAAACTTTAACTTTTTTAGGAAGAGACTCAGGATTTGGAGAAAAAAATAATTCTGCATATATTGAATTCGAAGATGAATTAATACTAATAGATTGTGGATTTACAGTATTTGAGCAAATAAAGAATAGATTTGATTTGTCAAAATATAAAGAGATAAAAATAATAGTTACACATTTGCATAATGATCATGCAGGATCTTTAAGTCAATTAATTCTATATTCATATTTTGTGAAAAATAAAAAAATTACAGTATTAAGCAAATGTGAAAGAATAAAAGAATATTTAGATATTACAGGAACACCAGAAGATGCATATGAATTAAAAAATGATATTGAATTTATAAAAACAGAACATGTAAAATATTTAGATGCATATGGTTTTTGTCTGAATTTTAATGGTAGAAAAATAGTTTATACAGGTGATACAAACACAATAGCCCCATTTATTCCATATGTAGAAAATTGTGATGAGCTATATATAGATGTTTCAAAGTTTGGAGGTGCACATATAAAGATAGATGACATAGTAGATACATTAAAGAATATAAAACAAAAAGGAACAGAAATTTTTTTAATGCATTTAGATGATAAAGAATATATAAGAAAAGCTACAAATGATGAATTTAATATGTAATTTGTTAAATAGTGATGTAAATTGACATAAAACACAAAAAATGGTATAATATGGTAAAGTGTATAAAAAGGAGACCGATTATGGAAAATGAAATAAAAAATAGAATAATAGCCATATCAGGAGAGCCAGTAAGTGGAAAAGGAACCACAATAAAAAAGATGACTGAAATGTTAATTAAAGAAGGATATAAAGAAGAAAATATCCATATATTATCAACAGGACATCAATTTAGAGATTATTTTGAAAAAATAATAGATTTTATTAGAAATATTAATGACAGTGAAAAGTTAAAAAAACTTGGAGAAGATAAGGGATTAAAACAAATTTTAGAAAATAAAGAATATAGAAAAATTTTACAAAATACAATTTCTAATATTCAAAAAAATAATATCAATTTAGACGATATAAGCAAGATATCTGAACTAAATAATAGTGAAATTTTTGCAGAATTAAGAAGTGTGGTAGATACATTAATAGATGGTGATACTAAAAGGCTAGGAGAAGAAATCAATAGAGAAGAAAGGACAGATGATGTATGGATTTTTGATTCAAGAATGGCTTTTGACAATATACCAGGTGCTTTTTCAGTAAGATTAACTGTAAATCCATATGAAGCTGCAAAAAGACTATATAATGACACATCAAGAGGAAAGGAAGACAGGTATGCATCTATAGAAGAAGCAGAAAAAGCAAGAGAAGAACGAAGAATTGGAGAAATAAAAAGATATAAAGAAAGATATGGAGTCGATTTAGAAGACGAAAATAATTATAATTTAATAATAGATACAACTTCTGCAGAAGTAGATGATATTGCCAAAATAATACTAGAATGTGAAGAAAGATATAGAAATGGAGAAGGATTTGGAAAGAATTGGGCAAGTGTTCTTATTATGATACCTACTCAATCATTTAAAGATACTCTTTATCCACAATTAGGTTCAATTTGGTCATTAGAAAAATTAGAAAAGGAAATAAAAGAGCATGGATATGATCCAACTGAAGAGGTTGAAATTTATAAAATAGATGGAATTAATTATTTATCAGAAGGACATCATAGAATAATTTCAAATTTAGCCGCAGGAAATACATTAATTCCTTATATAGATTTGATGAAGACAGAATATGGACAAGATAGAATTAAAAACGGAAATGTTCCTACATGTGACTTGTCTCAATTATATGATTATGAAGGCATTTTTGAATCGTTATTAAAAAGAAATAAAAGCAATAAAGAGCTGGAATTCCATTATGTTGACATATATCCAAATATATTAGAAAAAGTAGCTAATGATAAAGATTGGTATAAAGAATAAAAAAATTTGTTAAACGTATTTTAAAATAGTTGCAAATTTATGTAAAGTGTGATAAAATAATTCTCAAAGCTAAATATAGCTTAGTAACATTATCTTTTCAATATAACGAAAGGAGAAAAGGATGAGAGAAATATGGCTTAATATCGACTGCAAAGTTGTGTTGGAAGATGTAGAAAAACCTCACCGGATTGCAATAGTCAATCCGGATGCACTTAAAAAAATGAGTGCAGAAAAGCTTTGGGAAAAAATTGCAGGAGGTTTTGGAAAATACGAGTTTGACATGTGGATTGCTGAGAAGATCGTTGCAGCATCCATGACAGCTGTGGCAGACGGAAGCATGGTAGCAGATCTTACTCCTATATCAGGAGCAGTTCTGTACATCAATCGTGATTTCCCTGACCAGGATTGGAAGGTGTTCAAGAACAATTACAATTTTAAGCTTTTGTTTAAATATCTTAAAATTTTTAAAATTGTTCAGGAGACACCTGACGAGCTTCTTCTGGAATACAAAGATTAAGAGTTGGCGATAGTTTCTCATCAGCCCCTCACTACGTTAATTTCGTGGTGAGGGGGTTTTCTTTTTTCCTTGCAAAAATCAAACCAATATGCTAAAATTATAATATAAAAAAGAGCGGAGGAATAAAATGGCAAAGACAAATAAAACAGTATTTGTATGTAATGAATGTGGATATGAAAGTTCAAAATGGTTAGGAAAATGTCCAGCATGCAATAGTTGGAATACTTTTTTTGAACAAAAAATAGATACAGTTGTAGAAAACGGAGTAAAAAAAATAAAAGAAAGACAAGAACCAAAAAAGCTAAACTCTTATGAAGGAAAAGAAGCAATAAGAATAAATACAGGAATAGATGAATTAGATAGAGTTTTAGGCGGTGGACTTGTAAAAGGTTCGTTAGTATTATTAGGAGGAGAACCAGGAATAGGAAAATCAACTTTAATCTTGCAGTTATGTGACAAAATTAAAGGTGACGGAAAAGTTTTATATGTATCAGGTGAAGAATCTGCAGAACAAATAAAAATAAGAGCAGATAGACTTGGAATAAATAATGATGATATTTTATTCTTAGGCGAAACAGATATATCAATTATAAATCAAGAAATAACAGAAATAAAACCAAAACTTGTAATAATAGATTCAATTCAAACTATGTATTCAGAAGAATTATCTGCAGCAGCAGGTAGTGTAAGCCAAGTAAGAGAAATAACTTCACAAATAATGAGAGTATGTAAGTCTCAAGGCATTACCACAATAATAATTGGACATGTTACAAAAGATGGAACAATAGCAGGTCCAAGAGTGTTAGAACATATGGTAGATACAGTTTTATATTTAGAAGGAGAAAGATTTTTCTCATATAGAATTTTAAGAAGTGTAAAAAACAGATTTGGTTCAACAAATGAATTAGGTATGTTCGAAATGAAAGGGGAAGGACTATGCGAAATTTTAAATCCTTCAGATATTTTAATTTCAGAAAGAGAAGGAAATCCTTCAGGTTCGTGCATAGTAGCTAGTATGGAAGGCTCAAGGCCAATGCTTATAGAACTTCAAGCTTTAACAACACAAAGCATTTATGGAATTCCTAAAAGAACAGGAAATGGTATAGACTATAACAGACTTTCAGTATTAGTTGCAGTTTTAGAAAAAAGAGCATATATGATGGTAGGCTCACAAGATATTTACTTAAATGTGGTTGGAGGAATTAAATTAAATGAACCTGCAGTTGACCTTGGAATTTGTGCAGTTGTTGCATCAAGCTTTAAGAATGTTTCAATCCCAAAAGGTACAGTAGTTATGGGAGAAGTAGGACTTACAGGGGAAGTAAGACGAATTAATATGATAGAAAAAAGACTTAAAGAAGCAGAAAAAATGGGGTATAAAACATGTATAATTCCTGAAAACAATAAAAAATATCTAGAAAACTCATACAAAATGGAAATAATTGGAGTTAAAAATATTTCTGATGCTCTAAAAGCATTAGGAATAAAGTAAAAGGTAATATAAAAAAACTAAAAAAGAATAATCTTGATTAAAAAGAAACAAAAAAATCGTGAATTAGAAAAATTATTTTCCAATTCACGATTTTTAAAAACATGGTTTCAAAAGGTTTTATGTATCTAATCTATTTCAAGAGCTTTACAAGCTGCAATTAATTTTTTGTTATCTTTGTTAACTATAACACAAATATTATAGTCATCTAAAGGAGTAAGTTTTTCATCCTTCTTAGTATAATTTTTAAAGTAATAAGAACAAAAAACGTTAGAATCATCAATGATTTTGATATCATATGGTGTTACTCCTATATTCCAAAAAGCAATGTTTTTTGGCACGATGTTTAAAGTTCTATCTACAAAAACAATAGTTTTTTGTGCATCAGGTTTTCCACAATTATATATTTCTGCTTTTTCCTTTACATCTGTAATAATTTCGAAATCACGAAGCTTTTCCATAGTATTAATTAATTTTTTATGCTTTGAGTCAATCATAACATATAACTTTGTACGATCTGTTTTGGCAAAACGATAAAAATCAATTAATTCACGTTCAGATTGAATGTAAAATTTTTCATCGTACTTAAAATCTAATTGTTCAAGATCAAAGTCTTTTAAACTTTCATCTATTAATAATGAAGTAAAGTTTTCATGTGGATGAGAATACTTATACATTTTGAATTTGCAATTATCAGCTTCAATAAATGTAAATTTATCATCCACTTTATCATAATCTCTTATTGATTGAACTGACTTTAAGACAAAATCTTTTACATTTATAGCTACAATAAAAAAAAGAATAAGACCAATTGCATATGAAATAAGTGTTTTGTAGAGTTTTAATTGTTTAGCTCTGCGTTCTTTTTCATGTTTCATTTTGATTTGCCGTTTTGTAAGTTTAGCCATTTTACCTCCTGTATAAAATTTGAAACCATGTTTTAAATAATGATGAGTTAAATAAACCTCAAGTATAGTATTATAGCATATTTTTGCGATTTTGTCAAATTAAATTTTTTTAGAAGCTTTGCCAATTCTATTTTCTAAAAGAATCTATTAAATTATATATGATAAATTAAAGTTTAGATATTATTATTTTATGATGAAGCTTGTGGTTCTAATATTGGTATTATATGAATATAAATAAAAATGTGAATTTAATGTGAAATTTTAAAATAGGTATTGACAATTTTCCAAAATGGGTATAATATTATTAGCAGTTAAAACTTAAGAGTGCTAAAAGCATAATAAAAAAGGAGGGGTTTATAATGATAAAACCATTAAGTGATAGAGTTTTAATAAAAATGAAAGAAAAAGAAGAAACTACAAAAAGTGGAATAATCTTAGCAGGAGCAAGCCAAGAAAAACCACAAATTGCAGAAGTAATTGAAGTAGGACCAGGAGAAAAGGTAAAAGGTGAGCTTCAAGAAATGTATGTAAAAAAAGGAGATAACGTTATAGTTAGCAAATATGCAGGAACTGAAGTTAAATACGAAGGTCAAGAATATATTATTGTTAAGCAAGATGACATATTAGCAATTGTTGAGTAGAAATTAAAATAAAAAAGAAATCAATCAAAAACAAGTATTGCTAGGCAAAATTTTATCAAAAAAGCGGAGCATACTTTGTGTATGTGAGCATTTTTAATAAAATTTTAACAACGCAAGACGAAGTTTTTCATTGATTTAGAGGAGGTAAATTAAAATGGCAAAACAAATAATTTATGGAGAAGAAGCTAGAAAAAGCTTATTAAAAGGTGTCAATAAATTGGCAGACACAGTAAAGGTAACACTTGGACCAAAAGGAAGAAATGTAGTTTTAGACAAAAGTTTTGGTTCACCACTTATAACAAATGATGGTGTAACAATAGCAAAGGAAATCGAATTAGAAGATAAATTCGAAAACATGGGAGCACGTCTTGTAAAAGAAGTTTCTACAAAAACAAATGATGTTGCAGGAGATGGAACAACAACAGCAACAGTTTTAGCACAAGCTATGGTTAAAGAAGGAGTAAAAAATGTTGCAGCTGGTGCAGATCCTATGAGTGTAAAAAGAGGAATGGATAAAGCAACAGATGTAGCAGTAAAAGCTTTAAAAGAAATAAGCTCAGCTGTTAATGGAAAAGAAGATATTGCAAGAGTTGCAAGTATTTCTGCAAACAATACAGAAATAGGAAACTTAATTGCAGATGCAATGGATAAAGTATCTAAAGATGGAGTAATAACAATAGAAGAATCAAAAACTTCACAAACAGAGCTAAATGTAGTTGAAGGAATGCAATTTGACAAAGGTTATGTATCTCCATATATGGTAACAGATACAGAAAAAATGGAAGCAATCTTAGATAATCCATATATATTAATTACAGATAAAAAAATAAGCAATATTCAAGAAATATTACCATTACTAGAAAACTTAATGCAACAATCAGGTAAATTATTAATTATATGTGATGATGTTGAACAAGAAGCATTGTCAACACTTGTACTTAATAAATTAAGAGGAGTTTTAAATGTTGTAGCTGTCAAAGCACCAGGATTTGGAGATAAGAGAAAAGCAATGTTACAAGATATTGCAGTTTTAACAGGAGGAGAAGTTATAACATCAGAATTAGGACTTGAACTTAAAGATACAACACTTGAACAATTAGGAAGAGCAAAACAAGTAAAAGTTCAAAAAGAGAATACAATAATTGTTGATGGCTCAGGAGATAAAGACAAAATAAAAGAAAGAGTAAATCAAATTAGAAATCAAATAGAAGAAACAAAGAGTGAATTTGATAAAGAAAACCTACAAGAAAGATTAGCTAAAATTGCTGGAGGAGTTGCAGTAATTGGAGTTGGAGCAGCAACAGAAATAGAAATGAAAGAAAAGAAACTTCGTATAGAAGACGCTTTATCTGCAACAAAAGCAGCAGTTGAAGAAGGAATAGTTGCAGGTGGAGGAACAGCTCTAATAAATGTAATTCCAAAAGTACAAAAATTAGTAGATACATTAGAAGAAGGAGAAAAACTAGGAGCTTCTATAGTTCTTAAAGCATTAGAAGAACCATTAAGCCAAATAGTAAGAAATGCAGGATTAGAACCAGCAGTAGTTGTAGAAAATGTAAAAAAAGCAGATGCCGGATTTGGATTTGATGCATCAAAAGAACAATATGTTGATATGAAAAAATCAGGAATTGTTGACCCAACAAAGGTAACAAGAAGTGCTTTACAAAATGCAACATCAATTGCATCAATGGTAATTACAACAGAAAGCCTTGTTGCAGATGCACCAGAAAAAGAATGTTGCCATAACCACGGAGGCGAAGGTGTAGGAATGCCAGATATGGGAGGAATGTATTAATAATACAAGTACCAAATGCACTAATACATATATGTGAAATGCTATAATAAATATATGTGCGAAATGCAATAATAAATAGATAAATAAAAATGAAAACGTAAGTCTAAAAGGAAAGAAATCTATTTTAGTGAATTTAAATAAAAAATTAGAGTTCATTAAACAGGTTCCTTTTCAAAAAGGATTTGCGTTTTTTGCTATAGGTATTAAAATTTCAGAATGAAGTATTATATAATTATTTAAAAAAATTTTCTATTGCATATCCAAAACCAAACAAGACGTATGAAATATACTATAATAATACTTTTATTACTGACGAAAATTAAAAATAAACAACTTTTATAAAATAACTAGTTTCTTTCGATTAAATTAGCTAGTAGAATAAACTATAATAAATTCTCAGCGTGGTATCAAAAATTAGTGTCAATAGAAATTTTTTACAAATATTAATATATTTTGTGCAGGTTAGATTATATCTATAAAAATATAATTAAAATCTGGAAAAATTATCAAAAAGAAAAAACTTTGGAAATTTCTTGTATAAAATTAAAAAAAATGGTAGAATTACTCAAGGTGATGTAAATGAATACAATAGTATATTTAATAAGACATTCTATTAGATTTAATAAAGATTATATTGAACAATACAATACTTATCAAAATACAACAATAAGAAACGAAAAAGTAGTTTTAAGTGTTGAAGGAGAAAAAAGAGCAGAAATATTAAGTAATGAAGAAGAGTTACAAAATCTTGATGTAATATATGTAAGTAATTGTGTAAGAACCCTCCAAACTGCAAAATATATAATAGAAAAACAAAATTTAAAAGTAAATATTGATGAAAGATTTGATGAAAGAAGAACAGGAAAAGAAGCTAATCTTCCAAGAAAAGAGTGGCTATTAAATCAATATTTAGATGAAAATTTTAAAACTGAAGGAGGAGAAAGCCAAAGGGAAGTAAGAGAAAGATTTTCGGAGGCTTTTAAAGAAGTAATAAATAATAATAAAGGAAAAAGAATTGCAATTTTTTCTCATGGCTATGCAATAACATTTTTTATAATGAAATGGTGCAAGTTTGAATATGTAGAAGATAAAGATGATATGAAATTTACTTTCAAAGACAAAGTTATTTTTAATAAAAAAATAAATGCACCAGAAGTGTTTAAATTAGAATTTGATGAAAACAATGAATTAATAGATATTCAAAATATTGAATTTGATGATTTACCATATAAAGATGGAATGGGAAAATAAGAAATGAAGGGACGATAAATATTTATGGAAAGAAATAAAACAATAATAAAAACAAGCATACAAGGAATGATTGTAAATGTTATACTTGTAATATTTAAAGCAATAGTAGGTGTTATAGTAAATTCTATAGCAATTATTTTAGATGCTGTAAACAATTTAAGTGATGCAATTTCATCAATAATTACAATAATAGGAACAAAGCTTGCAGGAAGAAAACCAGATAAAGAGCACCCTTATGGGCATGGAAGAATAGAATATTTTGCATCTTTGATAATAGCTGTAATCGTATTAATTGCAGGTGTTACATCAGGAAAAGAATCTATAGAAAAAATAATAAATCCCACAAAAGCAGATTACACAACCGCATCACTAATTATAGTAGCAGTTGCTGTTGTTGTGAAATTTTTCTTTGGAAGATATGTAAAAAATGTAGGAGAAAAAATAGATTCACAAAGTTTAATAGCATCAGGAACAGATGCATTTATGGATTCTATTTTATCACTATCTACATTTATTGCAGCAATTATAAGTATGATTTGGGGAATAAGTCTTGAAGGTTATCTAGGTTTTGTAATATCAGTAATAATTGTAAAATCAAGTTTTGAAATAATGAAAGAAACATTAAATAGTATAATTGGTTCAAGAGCTGATAGTGAGCTTACTCAAAAACTTAGAGAAAAAGTAAATAAGTTTGAAGAAGTACAAGGCGTTTATGATATCACACTACATAATTATGGACCATCTCAAATAATGGGTTCTTTACATATTCAAGTAGATGATAATATGACAGCAAAAGAAATACATAAATTAACAAGAAAGATTCAGCTTCAAATATATGAGGAACTTGGAACAGTATTAACAATTGGAATTTATGCTGCAAATAACAGTAATGAACAATATGTTAAAATAAAAAATGAACTAACAAAAATAATCCAAAAACATAAAGAAATATTACAAATGCATGGATTCTATGCTGATGAGGAAAATAAGACAATTTCATTTGACTTAATAATAGATTTCAAAGCTGAAAGCAAAGAAAAAGTCAAAGATGAAGTTATTAAAGAAATAAAAGAAAAATATCCAGAATATAATTATTATGTTATTTTAGATACAGATTTTAGTGATTAATTCCTAGTAATAGCAACATTTTAATAGATTAAGTGTTGATTTTTATGAAAAATGGTGTTAAAATGTAGGTCATAAGTTTATAATCAATAGAAAAGGAGAGATAAAAATGGAGAATTTAGAAATAATAAAAAGAAAAGCAGTACAAATTTTTAATGAGGAAGATTTAGACAAAAAAATAAAAAGTGGAAAAAAATTAACAATAAAATTAGGAGCAGACCCATCAAGACCTGATTTACATATTGGGCATAGTGTTGTTTTAAGAGTATTAAAGCAATTCCAAGATATGGGACATGAAGTTGTATTTGTTATTGGAGATTTTACTGGAATGATTGGAGACCCTTCAGGAAAAAGTAAAACAAGACCTTCGCTAACATTTGAACAAACAAGAAAATCTGCAGAAACATATTTAGAACAAGCAACAAAAATATTAGATCCTGAAAAAACAAGAATAGCATACAATTCAGAATGGCTTTCAAAAATGACATTTGAAGATGTTATTAAACTTGCAGGAAAATACACAGTTGCAAGAATTATGGAAAGAGATGATTTCAAAAATAGATTTGAAAACAATCTTCCACTTTCAATGCATGAGTTATTATACCCATTAATGCAAGGATATGATTCTGTTGCATTACATGCAGATATAGAAATTGGTGGAACAGACCAAACATTTAATTTATTAGTTGGAAGAGAATTACAAAAAGATTATGACCAAGAATCACAAGTTGTAATGACATTCCCATTACTTGTAGGTTTAGATGGAAAAGAAAAAATGAGTAAATCTTTAGATAACTACATAGGAATTTCAGAAGAGCCATTTGCAAAATTAGAAAAGTCGATGAAAATCCCTGATGATGTTTTAAGACAATATTTTGAACTTGCAACAGATTTACCTATGGAAGAAATAAACGAAATAATGAATGGAGATATAAGAGAAGCACATTTTAGATTTGCAAAAGAATTACTTGCAATGTATGATGATGTAAATGAATTTGAATCTCTTAAAGAAAAATACTTAAATATTGCAAAAGGTGGAATTCCAACAGATGTAGAAACAATGAAAGTTTCTGAAGATTCTGCAAACATTTGCGATTTATTAGTTTTAGCAGGATTTGCAACATCTCGTGGAGAAGCAAAAAGAATGGTTACAGGAAATGGCGTAAAAGTTAATGGAAATCCTGTAACAGATATAACTACTATGATAGAAACAGCAGACGAACCAGTAATTCAATTTGGTAAAAATAAATTTAAAAAAGTTGTAAAGGATTAGATGGTTAAAAAATAAATGAATATAATTTATTTAAGTTAGAAGAATATATAAGAAAACGTATTATATAGTAAAAGTGCATAAAGATATGAAAACAAAAAACGTCTTTTAGAGTAAAACTTTAAGGACGTTTTTTTAAAACTAAAATTATATATTTAAAAAGAAAATTTCTGGATGAACACTAAAAAAACGTCGACTCTTCACAATTGGCAACAAGGCATTTTAAGACTATAAAATGATTTTTTTGCCTAAAAAATATTAATAATTACTATAAAGCTATAATATGAACGTTTTGCCTATAAAAAAACAATGCGTTTCTTACAACAAATTTACTTTTGGACTGTTCATCCAGAAAAATACAATAAAAATATATATTTAACTATAATTTTTTTAAAAAAATTGTAAAATTTATAAGAATTTCTTAAAGTAAAACTATTAATGAATTATTTTGTACAAACCTTGTTATATATTTAATTTTTTTGAATAAGAATTAGTAAGATTATAAATACAATAGAAATGAAAGGCAAATGAAATGAAAATTCTATTATCAAATATGAAAAAAGGTCAAAGCGGTATAGTTGAAAATATTGATTTTAATGATGAAGAAAATAAAAGAAAAATGCATTTACTTGAAATGGGTTTAACTAAAGGAACAAAAATTAAAGTAAAAAAAGTTGCACCAATGGGAGATCCAATTAGCATAGAACTAAGAGGATATGAGCTTTGTATAAGCAAAAAAGATGCTTCAAGAATTATAGTTAGTAGAAGTATTAATACTTCTTGAAAAAGTTACCTTACTGAAGTTAAATAAGGAGAGAAAAATTGAAAATTTGCTTAGTTGGAAATCAAAATTGTGGTAAAACAACTTTATTTAATAGCTTAACAGGTCTGAATCAAAAAATTGGAAATTGGCCAGGTGTAACTATTGAAAAGAAAACAGGAATAATAAAAGACACAAATTTTGAGTTAATAGATTTGCCTGGTATATATTCTCTAAATCCATATACAGAAGAAGAAAAAGTGTCTAGCAATTATATTTTTAAAGAAAAACCAAATATCATTATAAATGTAATTGATGCAACATGTTTAGAAAGAAGTTTGTATTTAACTACGCAATTACTTGAATTAAATACTAAAGTTATTGTAGTTCTAAATATGGTAGATTTATTAGAAAAAAATGGAATTAAGATAGATGTTTCTATATTAAAGAGAGAATTAAATACAGAAGTTTTTCAGGTTTCTGCTTTAAAACAAACAGGAATAAATGAACTAATTAGAAACATAAAGATCTATGCTACTAACAAATTAGCAGACAACATAACCTATGCTACAAACAAATGCATGAATTGTGAACATACTTGCATTTTTAAAAACATCAATATACAAAATAAAAATCACAAAAACTATAATTATATAAATTCTCATAAAATAGATTATGAACAGAGAATTACGCAAAGGTATAATTACATTACGAAAATAACTCAAAAATGTTTATACAAAAGAAGAAAATGGATTAATGAAACAGAAATATTAGACAAGATATTTTTAAGTAAAATATTTGCTATACCGATTTTTATTATTATAATGTTTGGAATATATTTTTTATCAGTAGGAGTAGTTGGAAAATATACAATAGATATAGCAAATAGTATTACAGACAGAGTTTCAGATTTAATATTAAGTATTCTAATTTCTATAAATACGCCAGAATGGTTACAAAGCTTAATAATAGATGGAGCATTTAAAGGAGTATCTGCTGTAATTTCATTTGTACCACAACTTACTATTTTATTTACATGTATTTCAATATTAGAAGCAACAGGATATATGTCAAGAATTGCTTTTTTGCTTGACAATATTTTTAGAAAAATAGGATTGAGTGGAAAAGCAATTATTCCATTTATAATAGGCTCAGGATGCAGTGTGCCAGGTATAATGTCTAGTAGAATAATAGAAAATGAAGATGAAAGAAAAATTACATCAGTGCTTGTACCATTTATTCCATGTAGTGCAAAATTACCTATAATTGCAATGTTTTCAGGATACTTCTTTAAAGAAAATGCTGGAATTATAAGTGCTTCATTATATTTTTTTGCTATTTTTATTATAGTTTTAAGTGCTATATTATTTAGAAAATACATATTTTTTGATACAAGTGGAGCCTTTATATCAGAGCTTCCAGATTATAAAATACCAAACATTAAATATCTAGCACGAGATGTAAAAGATAAAGTTTTTTCGTTTATAAAAAGAGCAGGAACAACAATACTTTTTTCATCAATTATAATATGGTTTTTACTTTCATTCTCCATAAATTTAGACTATGGAGTCAGTATTGAAAAAAGTATTTTAGCGAGCTTAGGTAAAAAAATATCATGGATTTTTTATCCAATGCTTGGAGTAAATAGCTGGCAGGCCACTGTTTCTGCAATACAAGGATTAATTGCAAAAGAACAAGTAGTTTCATCTATGAATATAATTTCAGGACTAAATCAAAGTAGAAACGCTATTTTCAGTTCAGGAGCAACATTTGGATTTTTTTCAAAATCATCTGCTTATGCATTTATGGTATTTAATTTATTTAGTGCACCGTGTATTGCAGCAATATCAACTATTAAAAAAGAATTAGGCAGTTTTAAAAAAATGTTTATAGCAATTGCTTATCAGACTACAATAGCATGGATTTTAGCAACATTAATTTATCAGTTTAATCTATTGCTTTTTTGAAGAAAATGTAATATAATGGTGTCGTGCAAAAATGTGACAGCAAAATTTTAAATTTTAGGCATCAATAGCACAAAAAAGGAGAAATTTTATGGAACAAAAAAACAAAACAAATAAAAAAGTTACCAAAAAGTCATCCAAAGGTAAGATTTCGGCAAATAGTAATTCGACAGCAAACAGTAATTCAACGACAAATGGTAAAGCGAATTCAAAGAAAAATAAAAAATCAAAATTTTCTAAAAGACATCCAAAACTATCGCTTGCAATAAAACTAATTATAATTTCTATTTTAGCAATTACTATAATAGGTGCAGGAATAATTGTAGGTATGGTTTATGGAATGTGGGGACAAGATTTTGAAATATCAGAAAAAGAGCTTATGCTTTATGGAAATTCTGTACTATACGATAGCGAGGGAAATGTCCTTGCAGAGCTAAAAGGAGACGAAAATAGAAAAATTATAAAAATGGAAGATATGGCAGAATTTTTGCCTAAAGCATATGTAGCAATAGAAGACGAAAGGTTCTATGACCATAAAGGTGTAGACTATAAAAGAACAGGAGGAGCTATTGCAACATATATATTGCATAGAGGTTCATCATCTTATGGTGGTAGTACTATAACTCAACAGCTTGTTAAAAATATGACAAAAGAAAATGCAAAAACAGGTAAAGAAGGTATTACTAGAAAAGTTAAAGAATGGGCAAAAGCTATGCAATTAGAAAAAATGCTTTCTAAAGACCAAATTCTAGAGCTATATTTAAATGTTATCTTTGTCGGAGATACAAACTATGGTGTAGAAGTTGGGGCAGAGCATTATTTCAACAAAAGTGCAAAAGAGCTAAGCCTTGAAGAATGTGCATTTTTAGCAGGAATTAATAACAGACCAAATTACTATAATCCATATGGAAAAGCAGAATATGGAAAAGATGAAGCAAAAACAAACGATATAAATAACAGAACAAAAACAGTTCTTAAAAAGATGCTAGATTTAGGCTACATTAAACAAGAAGATTATGACAAAGCTAAAGAAAATGTAGAAAAGGGATTAAACTTTGAAAAAGGAACAAAGAAAAGCCAAATTTATTCATATCATACAGACGCAACTATTACTCAAGTAATAAATGACTTTATGGATGAGAAAAATTGGTCAAAAGACTATGCAACAACTCATGTTTATGGTGGAGGACTTAAAATATATTCAACACAAAATACAGATGTTCAAGAAACCATAGAAAAAACAATGGTTGATAATGCAAGTACATATCAAACAAAATCTAGAAAAAACAAAGACGAAGATGGAAATAAAGTAAAAAGTCAAGCAGCAATGGTTGTAATAGATAATGACACAGGATATGTAGTAGGAGTAGTTGGTGGACTTGGAGAGAAAACTACTGCAAGAGGATTAAATAGAGCAACACAAAGTCCAAGACAAACAGGTTCTTCTATAAAGCCAATAGCAGATGTTTTACCTGCATTGCAAGAAGGATTAATAAATGCTTCAACAAGATATTTAGATGTAAAAACAAAATTTGACAATGGCAAATTCGAACCAAAAAATGATGGTAATGCATATTCTGGAAATATAAGTATAAGAACAGCAATTGCTAAATCACACAACGTTCCATTTGTAAAAATAATGGCAGAACTTACAACACCAGTTTCAAGAAATTATCTACAAAAAATGGGAGTTACAACATTAAGTGAAACAGGAGATGCAGGACTTGCATTAGCAATTGGTGGTTTATATAAAGGTATAAGTCCACTAGAGATGGCTGGAGCTTATGCTACAATTGCAAATGATGGAGTATATAGAACACCTTTATTCTACACAAAAGTAGAAGATGATAAAGGAAATATAGAATTAGAGCCAAAGCAAGAAACAAGAGAAGTTTGTTCAAAACAAAATGCATATATATTAAAAGATTTATTAACATCAGTTGTAGATAGTGGAGGTACAGCTCCATACTGTGCTATTACTGGAATGGATGTAGCAGCAAAAACTGGTACAACAAATGATGACTATGATAGATGGCTTTGTGGATTTACAAACTATTATACAGCAGCAACATGGTATGGATTTGATGATCCAGAAACAGTATATTTTAGTGGAAACCCATCAGGAAAAATTTGGGCAGCTACAATGAAAAACTTACACAAAGATAAAAAATCTTCAAGATTTGAAGAACCAGATGGAATAGTATCTGTAAAAGTATGTAAGGAAACAGGATTAAAAGCAACAGATAAATGTAGTTCAACTTATACAGAACTATTTGCAAAAGGACATGAACCAGATGAATGTGACGAATCTGGAAATTCAGTAGAAATATGTGAAGATTCAGGAAAACTTGCAACAGAGTTTTGTCCTGATAAAGAAACAGCTTTCTTCTCATATATTTTACCAAAAGAAAGATTGAATTTATGGAAAACACCTATGTCTATAACAGATCCACCAACAGAATTCTGTGATGAACATACAGAAGCTTCAGCCAAAAAAGATGCAAAAGCTCCTACAATAAGTTTAATTGGAAGCGATACAATTAATTTAAATGTTGGAGAAACATATACAGAAAAAGGTGCTACTGCGAAAGATGATAAAGATGGAGACATTACAAACAAAATTCAAATTTCAGGAAGTGTAAATACATCTAAAGCAGGAACATACAAAATAACATACAAAGTAAAGAATTCTTCAGATAAAGAAACAACCAAAGTAAGAACAGTTGTAGTAAAAGGCAAAGAAGAAACTAAACCTTCTACTCCATCATCTGGAGGAAATTCTGGAAATAATACAAATACAACCAAACCAAGTGATGATAAAGATAAAGACAAGGAAAAAGAAAAGGATAAAGAAAACACAACAAATACTACAGAATCTGAAGATAAGGAAGATTAAATCTAAAAGAAACCGACAGATTTAAATCTTGTCGGTTTCTTTTGAGAACCTTTTGAGGACGTAGAAAAAAGCTACCTTTTATACTAGGATAGTCATACTAACTTTTCTGGTATAATAAAAAACGGCGTTTAAAAAGGAGGAATGGAGAAAATGGGAAATAAAAGAATACTTACTGGAGATAGACCTACAGGAAAGCTACATATTGGGCATTATTTTGGTTCATTAAAAAACAGAGTAGAGCTACAAGACAAATACGAAACATACATATTAGTTGCAGATGTACAAGCTTTAACAGACAATTTTAATAATCCAGAAAAAGTCAGGAAAAATGTAAGAGAAGTAGTAATGGACTATCTTTCTTGTGGAATAGACCCAGAAAAATCAACAATATATATACAATCTATGATACCAGAAACAGCAGAATTAACAGTTTTTTATTCAAATTTAGTTACAATAGCTAGGCTTGAAAGAAACCCAACTGTTAAAACAGAACTTGCTCAAAAAAGAGATGTTTTTGGAGAAAGTGTAACTTATGGATTTTTAGGATATCCTGTTAGCCAAGCAGCAGATATTACAGTAATGAATGGAACAATTGTACCTGCAGGAGAAGACCAAGAACCATTAATAGAACAATGTAGAGAAATAGTTAGAAAATTTAACAGTATTTATGGAGATGTTTTACAAGAGCCAGAAATACTTCTATCTAAAGAAAAAAGAATAAAAGGATTAGATGGAAATGAGAAAATGGGCAAATCTTTAGGAAATGCAATATATATTTCAGATAGCCCAGAAGAAATAACAAGAAAAGTTATGAGTGCAGTTACAGATCCAAATAGAATAAAAAAAGATGATTTAGGAAATCCAGATGTATGTATGGTTTCATATTATCATAAATTATTTAGCACACCAGAAGAGTGCAAAGCTGTTTGTGAAGAATGTAGAGCAGGAAAACGTGGTTGTGTTGCATGCAAAAAACAACTTGCAAACAACATAATCGAATATTTAAGACCAATGAGAGAAAAAAGAGCATATTATGAAGCTCATCCAGAAATAGTAGATAGTATTATTTTAGAGGGAACAAAAAAAGCTCAAAAAGTAGCTCAAGAAAATATGAAGAGAATTAAAGATGCGATGAAATTAAATTATTTTGATTAAGAATTTTTAAGCTATTCTGTAAAATGAGATTTATTTTCAAAATTCTTATATATATCAATAATTTAAAAATATAATCATAGAGAATTGTAAATAATTAAGTCATAATTCAATTAAATTCATTGAATTATGACTTAATGCGTTTATTCATATATTCTAAAAATAATTAATAATAAAGAATTAATTATTTGACAAAATTTTATTTATTTGATTTTCATCTAGTCCTGTAATTCGTGAAATTGTTGAAATATCAAAATTCTCGGATTTCATTTTTTTTACAATTTCTGTGTTAGTCTGCTCAATACCTGCTTCTAAACCTTTATCATATCCACGTGCTTCAATATCATGTTGATCTCTGATATATTTTTCTCTAAGTTCAGTTAATCTTCTTTCATGTTCATCTTCGCTAATTTCTTCAAGAATTCGTTTTGCTTTTTTTAATTCATTATTCTCCATTTTTAAAACCACCTCTGGATCATTTATAAATTGAAGCCAAGAGTTCAAAACTTCATTGTTTTCTAGTACATAGTTTTTGGCTTTCTCTGCTTCTATTATATATATTTCCAACATGTCTGTCAATACAAGATGTGGCGATTTTTCTCTTCTTATGTTCCACTTGCTCATATATTCTGGCTCATTTAATAGTTTTTCTAAATTATAGTCAGATATTAGAATTACTATAGAACGCTTGAGTTTATCATAATCCTCTCCAGATTTAATACTACTGGTATACATTTTACTCCAGTAAAATAGTAGTCTTTTTTCAAGATTTTTTCTATCAACTATTTGCATTTCAATGTTGCAGTTTGTGCTGTTATTTAATTTTGCTTTAATATCAAGAATGCCAACTTTGTCATCAAATAAATCCTTTTCTGTAATAGGATTACAATCTAAAGTTATTTCTTCAATTAATATTACTTATATTTTGATTGACAGAGCAATGAAAAAAATGATATAATTACTACAAAAATTATATTGTTCAAAAAATAAAATATAAAGAGAGGAAAAACCATGACAGATTTTAAAAAAGAGATTTCACAAGCTATATCAAAAGCAACAGGAATAGAAGAAAACGAGATTTATGGATATATAGAAATTCCAAAAGATGCAAATAATGGAGATTATGCATTCCCTTGCTTTAAGCTTGCTAAAACATTAAAAAAAGCTCCACCAGCTATTGCAGAAGAAATAAAACAAAATCTAGAAAAAATAATGGCAAATACAGAAAATGAAAATGGCAATTTAGATGAAACAAGTGCAAATATAAAAAACAGCAGTTTTAACAAATCAATAACAAAAATAGACATAGCTGGAGGATATTTAAATTTCTATATTAACAAAAAACTTTTAGCTAAAGAAGTTCTAGAAAAGATTGAAAATGAAGAAGAATACGAAAAAGTATTAACTCCAAATAACAAAAACATAGTAATTGATTATTCTTCACCAAATATTGCGAAACCATTTCATATAGGACACTTAAAAACGACAGTAATAGGTGGAGCATTGTACAATATATATAAGTATTTAGGATATAATGTTACAGGAGTAAATCATTTAGGAGACTATGGAACACAATTTGGAAAGCTTATTGAGGCTGTTAAGCTTTGGGGAGATGAGTATGATTTAACTACTGACCCAATAGACAAGCTTGCAGATTTATATAAAAGAATAAATGAACTTTGCAAAGAAGATGAAAATGTTTTAGAACAATGTAGAGAAAACTTTAAACTTTTAGAAGAAGGAGATGAATATTGCAAAAAACTTTGGCAAGAGTTTAAAGATTTAAGCATAAAAGAATTCCAAAAAATATATGATTTACTTGGAAGCAAATTTGATTCTTGGAATGGAGAAGCTTTTTATGCAGATAAAACAGACGAGGTAATACAAATTTTACAAAAAACAGGAAAACTGCAAGAGTCTGAAGGAGCTATGATTATAGATTTAAAAGATAAAGGAATACAAACTCCTTGCATAATATGTAAATCTAATGGCTCAACAATATATGCAACCAGAGATTTAGCTGCAATACTTTACAGAGCAAGAACTTATGACTTTGATAAATGCATATATGTAACATCTTATGAACAAAATCTTCATTTTAGTCAAATATTTGAAGTTGCAAAATTATTAGGATTAGACGAAAAATACACAAATGGATTAGAACATGTACCTTATGGTTTTGTAAGATTATCTACAGGAAAAATGTCAACAAGATTAGGCAACTTTGTAAAAGTAGAAGATTTATTAAATGACACAATAAATGAAGCAAAAAAAATAATAGAAGAAAAAAATCCAAGTTTAGAAAATAAGGAGGAAATAGCAAAAAAAGTAGGAATAGGAGCAGTAATATTTAACGATTTAGCAACAAGCAGGATAAAAGATGAAGTGTTTGATATAAATGCTATGTTAAACTTCCAAGGAGAAACAGGACCATATATCCAATATACTTATGTTAGAACAAAAAGTGTACTAGAGAAAATAAAAGAATTACCAAAATATGAAAATATAGATGTAGAATTATTACAAGATGAATATTCATATAATATATTAAAATTAATATATAACTTTAAAGAAATATTAAATCAAGTAATAGAAAAATCAGAACCTTCAATTTTGGCTAGATACCTTATAGATTTAGCAAAATCATATAGTGCATTTTATAATGAAAACAAAATAATATGTGAAGATGAAAGATTACAAAATGCAAGAGTATATTTAACATTAGCAACTAGCAAGGTTTTAAAAAGTGGAGCAAAATTACTTGGAATAGAAATGCCAGAAAAAATGTAAAAATATACAAAATTTCCTATTGACTTTTATAAATATTTGCTATAGAATAAAAATGAAAATTGCGACAAAAAATTACATAGTTCGACCAGTATTTTTGATATTTGCTGTAATATGGATGATAACAGTATTTAAATTCTCCAATCAGCCAGCAGATACATCACAAAATACAAGTTTAAACTTAACCAAAAGAATAGTAAATGTGTTTTTTGCGGGTAAGTCTAGTATAGAAAAAGAGCTAATAACAGACAAACTAGACCCATATATAAGAAAATTAGCACATTTCACACTTTATGCCATAGGCGGAATTCTAATAGCAAATTATATAAATACATATAATATTAAAGATAAAAATAAAATAATATATAGTATAGGTATAGGAGCTACATACGCTTGTACGGACGAATTCCATCAACTATTTGTTGAAGGCAGAAGTGGTCAATTAACAGATGTTTTAATTGATTCTTTGGGAGTTGCTACAGGGGTATGTATTTTTTTGTGTGTAATCACAATATTTAAAAAACTTTTTCAATACAAACAAAGTGATTAAATGAATAAATGTACTTAAATAGAATTAATAACGGTACGATTTAGTCTTATTTTTGTATAAATATAAAAGTAAATACGAAACAAAATTAGTAAAAGATTATTAATAATTATTAGATAAAATATCATTTACATATTATATACAGAAAAAGACAATAAAAGATAAAATCTAACTTATAAGGAGCTTTGAAAAGTGAAAACGATAAAAAAATATAGAAATATATTATTAAGATTATTTGACATTATTGTTATAATTGTTGCATATTATATAGCGCATTTTATTATTAATGATCAGAATGATTGGCCAATAAGAGAAAATACAGAGATGATATTAAATACCATTATATTATCAATTTTATTTTATTCAACTATTTTGAACATTTGTAGAACTTACCAAAATATTACAAGATATGAAAATGGAAATGATTACTTAGTATATATAGGAGCATGTTTTATTTCATATTTTTCTGTTGCAGTATTTGGCTTTTTTTTCCCAGTACAGTTTGCATCAGTTAGACTAACTAGTATAGCAGCTTTAATTATTGTTGTTACGATTATAAGTTATAGAGTTTTATTAAGATTTATATTAAATAGAAATTCACATGAAGAAGAAAAACAACCAAAAAAAAATGTATTGATTATTGGAGCAGGAGATGCAGCTAAAACATTACTTCTAACAATAAAAAATACAATGAAAGAATCATACAATATTGTTGGATTAATAGATGATAATACATATAAAGTGAATTATGCAATATCAGGAAATAAAATATTAGGTACAAGATATGATATACCAAGAATTTGTAAAGAAAAAAAAGTTGAGTTAATACTATTTACAATATCGAATATAAAAAGTGAAGAAAGAAAACAAATATTAAATATATGCCAGGAAACAGATTGTAAAGTGAGAATATTGCCGGGAACAAAAGACTTAATAAAAAGCAAAAACATAATGGATAATTTTAGAGATATTGAAATAGAAGATTTACTTGGAAGAGATTCTATAAAATTAGACAACAAAATAATAGGACAACTAATTAAAGATAAAGTTGTTTTAGTTACAGGAGGAGGAGGATCTATAGGGTCTGAACTTTGCAGACAAATAGTGAAGTTTCAACCAAGAACATTAGTAATAGTCGACATTTATGAAAATAATTTATATGATATAGAACAAGAATTAAGGTTTAATTATCCTAAAATAAAAGTTGCGGCAATTGTCGCTAGTGTAAGAGAGAAGAATAGACTTAATGAAATATTTGAAAAATATAGACCTTATTTAGTGTTTCACGCAGCAGCGCATAAACATGTTCCATTAATGGAAATAAGCCCATTAGAAGCAATAAAAAACAATGTGTTTGGAACATATAACGTTGTAAATTGTGCAGATGAATATGAATCAAAAAGATGTATATTAATATCAACTGATAAGGCAGTAAATCCGACAAATATAATGGGAGCTACAAAAAGATTATGTGAGATGATAGTACAAGCTAAAAACAAATCAAGCAAAACAGAATATGCAGCGGTACGTTTCGGAAATGTTTTAGGAAGCAATGGTTCAGTTATACCACTATTTAAAAAGCAGATATCAAAAGGAGGACCAGTAACTGTAACACATAAAGATATAACAAGATTTTTTATGACAATACCAGAAGCAGTTTCACTTGTATTACAAGCAATGAGCTATGCAAAAGGAGGAGAAATCTTTGTACTTGATATGGGACAACCTGTTAAAATATATGATATGGCAGTAAATCTTATAAAGCTAATGGGATATGAACCAAATGTAGATATGCAAATAAAGATTACAGGATTAAGACCAGGTGAGAAGCTTTATGAAGAAATTCTTATGAATGAAGAAGGATTAGAAACTACAGAACATGAAAAAATTCATGTAGCTGAGCCTTTAAATATAGATATGAATCAATTAGAAGCTAAGCTAGAATGTTTAAGACAAGTTTTAAAAGAGTACGACAATGAAGACATAGTAAAAATAAGAGAAGTGATGAAAAAAATAGTACCTACATTTAAGGAACCAGATGAAATAAATAAAACACAAGAAAAATGTAATTCAAATGAATATTCATCTAATATAGACATAAAACTAAATAAAACTAAAAATGTTGGAGATTTTTTAAAAAGAGGACGATTTCTTATAAAAAAAAATAGAAATATAAAAGCTAAAATATAGAGAAAGAAGGAATGAAGATATGGATGAGATAAAATTTTCTCCTCCAGATATAACTCAAAAAGAAATTAATGAAGTTATAGATACATTAAAATCTGGGTGGATTACAACAGGACCAAAAACGAAACTTTTTGAAAAAAAAATAGCTGAATATTGTGGGACAAATAAAGCAGTATGCTTAAATTCTAATACTGCTGGATTGGAACTAATACTTAGATTATTAGGAATAGGCGCAGGAGATGAGGTAATAGTTCCAGCATATACATATACAGCTTCAGCAAGTGTAATAGAACATGTTGGAGCAAAAATTGTATTTATAGACTGTGGAAAAGACTCTTTTGAAATGGACTATGATAACTTAGAAAAACATATTACAGAAAATACAAAAGCAATTATAGCTGTGGATATAGCAGGAATACCTGCAAACTTTGAAAAAATCTATGAAATAGTAGAAAATAGTAAAGAAACATTTATAGCAAAAAGTGAACTTCAAAAAGCAATGGGCAGAATTGCAGTTATTGCGGATAGCGCACATTCTTTTGGTGCAAGTCAAAATGGTAAAATGACAGGAAACATAGCAGACTTTTCAAGTTTTTCATTCCATGCAGTTAAAAATCTAACAACAGCAGAAGGAGGAGCAGTTACATGGAGAAAAATTGAAGGAATAGATGATGAGGAATTATATAAACAATTCATGCTATGGTCATTACATGGACAAAATAAAGATGCATTATCAAAAACAAAATCTGGCGGATGGGAATATGATATAAAAATGCCAGGATATAAATGCAACATGACAGACATAATGGCATCTATAGGACTAGCACAACTTGAAAGGTATCCAGAACTTTTAGAAAGAAGAAAAGAAATAATAGAAAAATACAATGAAGCATTTAAAGATTTAGATGTTAGAGTATTAGATCATTACAATGAAACAAGAAAATCAAGTGGACATTTATACTTAATGAGGCTTAACGGCAAAAATGAAGAACAAAGAAATGAAATTATAAAAGAATTAGCAGAAATTGGAATACCTACAAATGTGCATTATAAGCCTTTACCAATGATGACAGCATATAAGAATTTGGGATTTGACATAAAAGATTATCGAAATGCTTATGATATGTACAAAAATGAAATTACCTTGCCATTACATACATTGCTAAGTGATGAGCAAGTGGACTTTATAATAGAAAACGTAAAAAAGGTTTTAGGTAAATAAGATGATAAATATTAATTATGAACAGCTACCTGATTTTATGAAAAATGAAGAAGTCAAAAAATATTGCGAAATATTAAAGAAAAGAAAAATATCATTATTTTTAAAAAGAGGTTTTGATATAATGGCATCTTTAATAATTTTGATAATATTATCTCCAATAATGCTTTTACTTGCAATTTGTATAAAAGTAGATTCTAAAGGACCTGTATTTTATAGACAGGAAAGAATTACAAAAAATGGTAAAATTTTTAGAATATTTAAATTTAGAACCATGGTTAAAGATGCGGATAAAAGAGGAAGCTTAGTAACAGTGCATAATGACTCTAGAATTACAAGAGTTGGAAAATTTATTAGAAAAATTAGACTTGACGAGTTCCCACAACTTCTTAATGTAATAGTTGGAGATATGACTTTTGTTGGAACAAGACCTGAAGTAAAAAAATATGTAGATAAATATACAAATGAAATGAAAGCAACATTACTTATGCCTGCGGGAATAACTTCAAATGCAAGCATTGAGTTTAAAGATGAAGATGAAATTTTAGAAAAATATGTAGCAGAACAAAAACAAAGAGTACTAGTTACATCAGGGACTACACAATATATAGAAGAAAAAAATGATAAAAATCTAATAGATAAAGCATACATAGAACAAGTATTACCACAAAAGATGAAATATAATTTAGAATACATAGAAAAGTTCAGTATATTAACTGATATAAAGATTTGTATAAATACAGTGATTGGAGTATTGAAATAGAATGAAAGTTTCTTTCATAATAATTGCACTAAATGCAGAAAAATACATAGAAACCAGCTTAAAATGTTTGCAAGAACAAAACTATAACCATAAAGATATAGAAGTAATTTTAGTCGACAGTAATTCCACTGATAGAACTAAAGAAATAATGTCAGAATTTAAAAATAAAAATGAAAAATACTTTGATACAATAAAGGTGTTAGATAATCCTAAAAAAACACTTCCTTGTGGTTGGAATGTTGCATTAAAAGAAGTAACAGGAGAAGCAGTTTTAAGAGTTGATGCACATACTTCATTTGAAAAAGATTTTATTACAAATAATGTTAAAGAGCTAGACAATGGTGAAAATATAGTTGGGGGAAAATGTATAAGTATTACAAAAAATAATACTCGAAAAGAGAAATTATTATTAATAGCTGAAGAATCAATATTTGGAGCAGGAATAGCAGATTTTAGAAGAAAACATAAAAGAGAATATGTATCTACACTAGCATTTGGAATGTATAGGAAAAAAGTTTTTGATGAGGTGGGCAAATACAATGAAAGTTTAGCTAGAACGGAAGATAATGAAATGCACTACAGAATGAAAAAAGCAGGATATAAATTTTTGTTATCTCCTAATATTGTTTCATATCGATATGCTAGAAATTCATTTAAAGGTATGATTAAGCAAAAATATGGTAATGGAAAATGGATAGGAATTACAATGTACTATTGTCCTAAATGTTTTTCGATTTATCATTTTGTGCCATTTTTATTTGTAATGGCAATAATTATATCTATAATACTAGCTTGTTGTGGAATGCCTATATTTCTAAAATTACTAGGAATTGCATATGCAATGTTTAATTTGTTGAATCTAGTTGTTATTTCTATAAATAATGGTTTTCATATAGAATATTTACTATTACCTTTTATTTTTCTAACATTACATTTAAGCTATGGAATAGGGACAATTGTAGGGTTAATAAAAGGTATTTGGTATAAAAGAAATAGGAGAGAATAATGGTTATTTTACATGTGGCTTCAATAAGTAATAATCTGTGTAATGGAGTATGTGTTGTTGTTCCACAACATATTATTGCACAAGGAAAGATAGAAAAAGTAGGGTTTGTAAATATAAGAAATGAACAAATAAGTAATTTGGATAAAAATATTCAATTTGAGTATAATAAAAAATTTGACATAAAACAATTACCAGAACCATTTAATAAAACTGATATTGTAATCTTTCATGAATGTTATAGACCTGAGTATCTTAAAATTAGCAGAAACCTAAGAAAAAACAAAATTCCATATGTAATTGTACCTCATGGAGAGCTTAGAAAAGAAGCTCAACAAAAGAAGAGATTAAAAAAAATAATTGCAAATATATTATTATTTAATACATTTATTAAGAATGCTTCTGGGATACAATGTTTGTCTCAATTGGAATATGACAATACACATTTTAACCAAAAAAGAAAGTTTATAGCAACTAATGGAGTAAATATTCCTGATGAACAAAAAAAAGATTTCAATATAGATAGAATAAAGTTTATATATATTGGAAGACTAGAAGTTCATGTTAAAGGATTAGACTTATTAATAGAAGCTGTAGGTAATGCAAAAGAAGAAATGAAAAAAAATAATTGCACATTGGATATATATGGACCAGATTTGCAAGGACGATATAAACAAGTGGAAGACTTAATTGAAAAATATAATGTTAATGATATAGTAACATTACATCATGAAATAATGGGAGAAGAAAAAAAGAAGGTATTACTTAATTCAGATATATTTATTCAAACTTCAAGACATGAGGGTATGCCACTTGGAATTTTAGAAGCATTAAGTTATGGAATTCCATGTTTAGTAACAAGAGGTACAAATCTTGGAGAAGATATTATAAAATATAATGCAGGATGGTGTGCGGAAAATAATGCTGATAGCATAACTCAAAAAATCTTTAATATTATAGAAGAAAGAGGAAAGTTACGCTCAAAAAGAGATAACACGTTTAAGTTGATAAAAGACAGATTTAGTTGGGATAAAGTTAATGTAGAAACGGTTAATATGTATAAATCTATGATAAATATCAATAAGAATGAGGAGAAAATATGATTTCTAAAGACAAAGAAAATAATATAGAAATAATTAAAAGAAATGGGAAGTTTGATTCAAAAAATGGGTTAATTTTCATTATAATGATGATTGTATCTATTTTTGCAACACTATATTTATTGATAAAAGTACCTGAATCATTTGGCACTGGATACTCTTATCTTTTTGTATTACCAATAACATTTATATGTTTTTTAATATTTACACATAGCTGCTGGAATGAAATGCCAACAAATATTGGATTAACTATTTTATTTGCCTTAGAATTTATAAGAATGGTAGTATCTCCCGTATTAGTTGCAATGAGTGGATATCATAACGTAATAGAATATAAACATGAGAATAACAATTTTATGGGAATTATTTTATTGATGTATGAATCATTTTGCATAGCCTTGGCATTAAAATTAAAAAATAGAAGCAAATATATTCAGTATAAAAACATTGATGACGCGAAATCTAACAGAAAAATGACATGTGTTGTAATTTTGGTACTTATTTTTACAGTTATAATATGTTATTTCGCACCGGAAATATTAAAAAACTACAGAATTATAACAGGTGTATTTACGGATAAGGAATTTACAAATATAGAACAATCATATATTGTTAACAAGTATTCTTTTACTATTGTAAAAAAATTTATGCTTATTACAGCTAATTATGTTTTGAAAGTTATGCGCATACTTATTCCAGCATTTTTGATGATAAGATTAAAATTACATAATTCTAAATTTGCAAGGACTATTTCAAAAATATTAATTATATCTCCATTTTTATTTGTGGATGGAGCTATAGCTAGAAGTTTATATTTAACACTATTACTATTGCTAACTTACAATTATCTATATGGAATTGATGCTAAAAAACTGTATTTTCCTATTATTTTTGCAGGATTTTTGGTATTAATTTACTTTACTGCAAGATTTAAATTATTAGGGTCTACAAATATTCTTGAATATACTGCGGATAAATCTATAGACTATTTTGCAGGAGTAAATATTATCGGAGGTAGTTGCAATCTACCCGAAGGAATCGAATATAGATTTCACTATTTTATCCTAGATTTGTTAAGAAGTGTGCCGTTTTCAAATACATTATTTGGACTAAATCCAAGTGATTATATTCAAACATTTTTTAATAGGAATAATATGATGCCTGGGGGACAAATACCAACAACAATTGGAATGGGATACTATTATTTTTCATTTATATTTTCACCATTTTATTCAGTATTATTTGCAAGAATGTGTAAGAAAAATGGAGAAAAAGCAATAAAACAAAAAAATCCATATTATAAGTTAATATACTATTATATTTCATTTATAACTGCATTAGGAATTGGTATGTATAATATAGAAATTACATTAGGTACACTAACTCAAGTTATATTCCCAATGTACATATTGACTAGAATTAGTTATAGGAAGGAAAAAAAAGACAATGATACCTAAAAAAATTCATTACTGTTGGTTTGGAGGAAATCCATTACCTAATGATGCAAAACTATGTATAGAAAGTTGGAAAAAATATTGCCCAGACTATGAAATTATAGAGTGGAATGAGTCTAACTTTGATTTTAAAGAATGTCAATATGCAAAAGAGGCTTATGAAGCAAAAAAATGGGCATTTGTTAGTGATTACGCGAGATTTAAGATATTGTATGATAATGGAGGGTTATATTTCGATGTTGACGTAGAGATTGTACAAGCTCTTGATAACATTATAAATAATGGACCATTTATGGGAATTGAGAATGATAAGACTAAGGCAGTAAATCCAGGTCTAGGACTTGGAGTTGAATCTGGAAATAAAATATATAAAGAAATTTTAGACTTTTATCATACAATTCATTTTATTAATAATGGTGGAACTAATAATTTAAAAACTGTAGTTGATTATACAACAGAGATATTAAAAAAACATGGCTTGACAAATGTCGACGGTATTCAAGAAATAGAAGAAATTGCTATATATCCAAAAGACTATTTTAATCCTATGGATATGGACACAGGAAAAATAAAATTGACTTCGAATACTGTATCTATACATCATTATGCAGCATCATGGGTTGATAAATATAGCATATTTAGAGGGAAAGTCTATCAATTGATTACTAATTTATTAGGAAAAAACACAGCTGAAAAATTTCGCAAGCTTGTAGGAAGGAAAAATAAATAATGGGAAGTATAAAAACTCTTTTAGGATTAATCTTGTATAAAATTGCACCACAGAAAAAAAATAGATATGTTTTTACAAGTTTTAACGGGCATTATTCGGATAATACAAAGTATATTTCAATAAAATTACATGAAAAATATCCAAAGGCAGAAATAATTTGGCTTATATTGCCTCAATATAACATAGATGTTCCAGATTATGTAAAAGTAGTAGATTATAAATCAATTAAGTCTTTTTGGTATAGAGGCACAGCAAAGGCTCAATTTGATAATGTATATGGTTTTAGAGCAAATTTTTTATTTGACAAAAAATTATCAACAAAAATAAGAATCAAATTGTTTGAATGGTTAGGAAATAAAAAAAAACAGCCAATTTTTGCTACCATGCATGGTACGTCTTTTAAAAGAATAGGTAGAGCACAAATAGGTAATAATGTTTTAGGATTTAGTTGCCCCAATACTTATCTAATTGTTGGAGATAGCTTTACTGAAAAAACACTTAAATATATTACATTTGAACAATGTAAAATGAAAACTATTGGATGGCCGAGAAATGATATTTTATTTCGAGATGAAAATTTTAAATGTCGAGATAAACTTGAATTACCTCATGATAAGAAGATTATTATATTTGCTCCTACATTTAGAAATGATGGAGCAGATACAGAGGGAAAAAATGTCGAAAGAAGCGGAATAAATCAACTTAATGAAATGAATTTCGACATTTTATTTAGTACTTTGTCTTCAAAATTTGGAGGAGACTGGATAATGGTTTGCAGATTTCATTATCATGTACAAAATTTAGTGAATTGGGAAGAATTGAAAAAAAAGTATCCAGGGAAATTTATAAATGGTAATGCATATGACGATATGGCTCTGTATTTGTCTTGTGCAGATATATTAATGACTGATTTAAGCTCATGTATGTTTGATTTTGCAAACACTGGCAAACCATGTTTTTTGTATTTCCCTGACTTAACAAATTATAGAGACAATGAAAGAGGCTTTTTTTATGATATAGAAACATTGCCATTTCCATTGGCTTGTGACTTTGAAACTTTAGTTTTAAATATAAAAGAATTTGATGAAGTTACATATAAACAAAAAGCAAAAGAGCTTCTTAATAAAATAGAATCACAAGATGACGGAAAAGCTTCTGAAAGGTTTATAGACTATGTAATGGAGATATGTAAAAATGATAAAGATATTAATAAAAAAATGGAATAATCTAGGAACACCAGTAAAATCAGCTATTGCGTTTACTTTTTCATCATTACTGATAAGAGGAATAGCATTTTTAACAACACCTATTTTTACTAGAATGATGGATTCTACACAATATGGAATTATTTCGAAATATAATTCTTGGAACACTATTCTGGAAGTATTTGCGCTACTAGGTTTAACATCAGCGGGAGTATTTAACACTGGATTAAATGACTATAAAGATAGAAGAGATAAATTTTTATCTACAATGTTAGTGTTATGTAATTTATCTACACTTATTGTTTTTATAATAGTTTTTTTGACACAGATTATAATAGGAAAAGAAATAATATTACCATACATACTTCTTGTTGTGATGTTTATAAGATTTGCATTTCAGCCAGCACAAATATTTTGGATTACAAGAGAAAGATATGAATATAGATATAGAGCTGCAACTATTGTTTCAATATTATCAACGATAGTTTCTCAAGCATTTGCAATATGGTTTATCAAACAAAGATATTTTGAAACAGCATCAAATGATAAAATAATTGGTAGTGCAATAGGTGCACTTGTCTTTTATATACCAATTTATGTAATGTTAATTACAAAGGGAAAGTGCTTTTTTGACAAACAAATATGGAAACAGGTCCTTATTTTTGCAATTCCGTTAATACCACATTATTTAGCACAACATGTAATGGCTAGTGCGGATAGAATAATGATCTCAGATATGAACTCTAACTCAGGTGCGGCAATCTATTCTGTTGTTTCAGCAATAAGCTTAATTGCAACAGTTATTTGGGGTGCGGTTAATGCTTCTTTAGTTCCATATACTTATGAAAAACTAAATAAAAGAGAATATGCAGGCGTAAAAAAAATTACAATTGGTTTACTAATTGTATATGCTATTCTATGTTTAGGAGTTTCTCTAATAGCACCGGAAGTCATATTTATATTGGCACCAGAGGAATATTATTCTGGAATATATGCTGTTCCACCTATAGCAGCTGTTGCCTTCTTAAATGCACTGTATAATTTATATGCAACTATAGAGTTTTATCATAAAAAATCAAAAGGAATTGCTATAGCTACAATTATTTCATGTATTATGAACATAGGGCTAAATGCTATATTTATTCCACATTTCGGATTTGTAGCGGCAGCATATACAACTTTGTTTTCAAATATAGTATTAGTTTTTATGCATTATTTATTTTATAGAAAGTGTCAAAAGGAAAGAGTATATGACGATAGAATTATATTTACAATTTGCTTTGCAACAATTGTGCTATGTGAATTATGTAATATTTTATATATAAATAATTACTTAAGATATTCATGTGTTATAATAATTTTAATTATGGGAGTAATTAGACGCAAAGACATATTAAGAATAATGAAAGATTTGAAAATAAATAAATGATATAAAGATTAAAAATCTAAAAAGTGGAGGATATATGAAATCAAGTAAATCATTATATTCAGAATGTTTTGATGAATATAAATTAGATGAACAAACTCTTAAAAGTCTACAACAAGAATTATTAAAAATGTTTATAGATATAAAAAATGTATGTGATGAGAATAATATAGATTATATGCTTTCAGGAGGGACATGTTTGGGAGCAATTCGTCATAAAGGTTTTATTCCATGGGATGATGATATAGATATAATGATGCTTAGAAGCGAATATGAAAAATTTTCAAAAATATTTGTAGGACAGTATTCAGAAAAATACATTTTAGCAGAGCCTTTAAAGAATAAAAATTATTTTAATAAAATGCCAAAAGTATATAAAAAGAACACAACATATATAGAGATACCAAAAGCTGGAATAAAGGAATACAACATGGTGTTTATAGATATATTTATAATTGAAAATGTTCCAGACTCTAAATTTCTAAGAAAAATTACAGGCAAGGTATATGACTTTTGCTTTAAAGGAGCAAGTGCATGTATTGACTATTTATATCCATCACCTGTAATAGAAGAAAAATGTAAGGAAAATAAAGAACTTAATGATTACTATAAATTAAGAAAAAGAATAGGATGGTTATTTAGTCATTTAGGAGGGATATATTTTTGGTTAAAAAGATGTGACAGAATTGCTGGTAAGAAAAGAAAGTCAAAAATGTTAGGCGTTCCATCTGGTATTAGCTATGAAAAAGAAGTTTTTGAGGAATCTATATACAAGGAATTAATTACAGCTGAATTCTGTGGATATAATGTAAAAATTCCAGCTCAATATGATAAATATTTGTCAAATTTATATGGAGATTATATGCAAATACCTCCTGTAGAAAAAAGAGAAGTACATGTAGCATATAAAATTAAAATATAATAGAAATTTATTGATATTATAAAAAAATAGAAATCTTTGTTACAATGAAAAAATGTTATAATCAAAAAGTATTTAAAAAAACTTGAAAACACTAGCTGTTTTCAAGTTCTTTTAAATGTTTTAGTACTTAATTTTATATTTTTTTTAGAAAATTCCTTAAGTATAATCAAATATTTTTCTAAATTAGTTTGTTCAAATCTTGGCAAAATAAGTCCCATCAGAATCCATTTGTAAACAGCAACATTAGTTACACTACTATTAATTAATGCTTGTATTAAGTATACAAAAACTGCAATTAAAAACATTTTTGTTAAACTAGATTTAGAAAACTCTGAATTGCCATTTAGTATTTTTTTTATTGCAAAGAAACAACTGTAAAATGTAAATAGTAAGTAGTTTATTCCAGAGAAGATTCCTTGAGTTACAAATGTGTGTAGGTATTCATTGTGACCTTTATTTTGATTGAAAAATTTTCCGTTAGCTATTATATAAGAATAATTATATAAATCAAATCCAACGCCTGTAAATGGATATTTTTTTAAAGCAATAATACCAGATTTCCATATAAAACCTCTCCCTGAACCAAATTTGTCAAATTTACTTTCCAATGTTTTTTCGTTTTGAATATTACTTATATCATGTTTAAGATGGTTGACATCTCTGCTAAGTTGACCATTGGGTATAGTTACACACAAAAAACAAGTTAAAATGCAAATTAGAGTTATAAGATATTTTTTAATTCTTTTTCTTAAAAGAAATATATCCTTTTTAGATAAATAACATAGTATATTTAATAATAAAATTCCAACAAGTAATGCAAATGTACCAACCCAACTTATGTTTGCTCGAGTAAGAAATGCGCTTAAACAACAAATTATAGTACATAGTAAACATAAATATTTGTTCTTATTTTCATAATATATAAATTTTGTAGAAAACAGAGCAGTAAAAATTAATGCTATTGCTGCATAAAAATTACAATTTTGTGTTAAAGCAAAAGCGGCATGATTTAATTTATGATATTCAGGCTCAAAGACACATAAAGAAGGCCACATACCACCACATTGCATAAAAGCAACAATTGCTTCAAATATTCCTAAAACAAGAAAAGTATTTAAAATCCATTTTCTATATTTTTCACTAAAAACGCATGTACCAGAGAAAAATAATGTGAAATATCCTAAAACTTGAAGTGGTGTTTCAGAATACCCTCTAATTCCTGTTAAAGAAATTGATGGTAATTGTGAAAATATAATTGATATTATGCAAAATATAATCGAAGTTATTATAAATATATCACTTAAAACAAATCTTTTTTCATCTTTATTTTTAAATCTGTTTATAATTCCTAATATTGTAAGTATTATTCCAATTATTCCAACTAAACTTAAATATTCTTCCTGAAGAAAGAACTTTTTACCAAAAAACATTCCTATTATTTCAAGTAGTGGAAATGCTATTATAGATACTATTATAAGTATTGCAAAATTTTTTTCATTAAATATTTTTTTCATTTATTTCAGCTCCTTTGTAAATCGGTTTTATTATATTTTATTGGTAATTATTTGTCAAATGAAATTCTCAAAAAAATTTTCAAAAAAAATTTAAAAAAACTATTGCATAAAAAAAACATAAATGTTATAATCAAAATTGTAAAAAAGAAGGAGGAGTCAAAATGAAAAAATTAGTATCAATTTTAATGGTTATTATTATGATTTTAGGAGTAGCTAGTGTAGTAAATGCAACAAGTAGTTCTGAATTAGCAGATAAATTATACGAAATTGGAAAACCATATGGTTTCTCTTCAGCAAACAAAGTTAGAGTTGAAAGATATCTAGCTGATAACAAAGTTACAGATGAAGAAGCAGATAAGGTTGTTGCAAAAGCTAAAGAAGTTGCAAAGGTATTTGAAGACGCTGGAGCAAAAAAATATTCAGATTTATCAGATAGCCAAAAAGAAAAAGTAAAATCATTAGCTAACGAAACAGCTGGAATAATTGGACTTACATTAAAATTCAAAGCTAAAGAAGTAGAAATTTACAAAAATGGTAAATTGATCGAAACAGCAAGATATGACGGAAGCAAATTAGTATATACAGGAAATAATGTAAATGCAGTTTTAGTTGTTTCTTCAGTAGTAGTAATAGCCCTAGTAGCAGGTTTTGCATTAAGAAAGAAATTTGCTAATGCTTAAGTTTATTGAGAAAACAATAAAAGCAACTATTTTAAATATAATAGTTGCTTTATTAATTATAACCATCATTCTTTTTGCAGTATTTATGGTCTTTGGGGCTAAGATTGAAGAAACTGTATCAATGGCAAGCAAAATTACAATAGATATTGATAAAAAAGAAGATATTAAGCCAATAGAGATTGATAGTGAAAACAGATTAAAGAATTACCCTGAATATGGAACTCAATATGCAACAATAGAAATTCCAAAAATTGATGTAGATTTACCAGTATATTTTGGCGATACCTTAGAGGTCCTTAAAAAAGGAGTTGGTCATTCTAGTGGAAGTTACTTCCCAGGTGAAGGTGGTTCAATTATATACATGGGTCACAACGCTAAAAACATTTTTAGAAGATTTTCAGAAATTCAAGTTGGAGATGAGATAACAATTAAGGCAAATTATGGTACATATCAATACAAAATTTATGACACAAAGTTAATTAAAGAAACAGATATAGACGAATTGCCTATCCAAAAAGAAAAAGAAATTTTAATGATTTATACTTGTTATCCATTCAACAATATTGGATATGCTTCTAAAAGATTTGTAGTTTACGCAGAATTAGAAAATTAGAGGAGAAAAATGAAAGAGTTTAAAGTTATAGCAAGATTTATAATGGCGTTTATTTTAGCTATTTCTATTATATGTTTTGTTTTGATTTTTACTTTGTCAAATACTGTTTTAAGTGAAAAATATATTTTTGATTCACTCGAAAAAGCAGATTATTACAACAAAACATATGAGTCAATAGAATCAAATTTTGAAAAGTATATTCAGCAATCTGGTTTAGATGAAGAAGTTTTAGAAAATCTTGTTACAAAAGAGCAAGTTGAAGAAGACACTAAAAGAATTATTATAAGCATATTCGACGGATTGCATGAAGATGTTTCTACACAAAAACTAGAAGAAACTTTAAAAAATAATATTAATAAGTCAATAAATAATAGGTCTTTAAGTACAGAAGAGAAAAAGGCTATAGATGAGTTTACTCAGCAAATTTGTTCTGAATACAAAACAACAATAGTAAACTCGAATTATGAGTCACAAATTAATACTACATACAAAAAAGTAATGAATTTAATAAATAAACTTAAAAAGATTTTAATTATTACTATTGGAGTTTGTATAATAGTTTTAATTATATTAAACTTAAGAAGACCATACAAAATTTTGACAAATACAGCAATATCATTTATAGCATCAGGATTAGGTTTAATGGTTATTAATATTTACATTAATACAAAAATTAAAGTTCAACATCTTTCAATATTAAATGATATTATTTCAACTATAGTAAGAAATATTGCACAAGATGTTTTAGGAAGTATTTTAAAATACGGAATTCTATTAGTAATTGTAGGATTAATAACTAGCATAGTAACAAATTTTGTTCATAATATTATTAAATACAAGTCATTGATGCAAGATGATGTGTCAAAAGATGAATAAGTTAGGAGTAAGAAATGGAAGAAATAGATTTAAAAGAATTGTTTAATATTTTTTGGAGTAAAAAACTTCAAATAATTTTAGTAGTTTTTATATTTATGATTTTAGGAGGAGTTTATTCAGTAGGTTTAAAAACACCTTTATATAGCTCATCTACAAGTTTAGTTTTAGCTATGGCAGATACAAGTGAAAAAAGCAGAGATGGAGAAAATGCAATTACAGCAACAGATATTACATTAAACTCAAAATTAGTATCTACATATAGCGAACTTATTAAAAGTAAAAAGGTTTTAAGACAAGTTATTTCAAACCTTAAAATAGATGAAGAAGCTGATTCTTTAAGAAAGAAAATTAAAGTAAGTTCTGTTCAAGATACAGAAGTTATTAAAATAACAGTAACACATGAGAATCCAACTTATGCAGCAAAAATTGCAAATGAGATAACAAAGGTATTCTCAAAAGAAGTTAATGAATTATATAAAATAAATAACGTATATATTGTTGATGAAGCAGAAATAGAAAATGAACCATCAAATATTAACCATATTAAAGATGTTATTCTATTTGCTTTAATAGGGTTAGTATTATCTGCAGCTTATGTATTTATATTAAATATGTTAGACAATACAATCAAGTCTACAGAAGATATTGAAAAAGGATTTGATATACCAGTCCTTGTTACAATACCACTTATAGAAAATTTTGAAAATGAAAAAGGAGGTAATAAATAATGGTTAGAAAAGAGTTAATAGCACATAAAAATCCAAAATCTCCTAATTCAGAAATATTTAGGACTTTAAGAACAAATATACAATTTATGAATACAAATAAAAAATTAAAAACTTTACTTGTAACATCAACTTTTCCAGGTGAGGGAAAGAGCTGGGTTACTTCAAACTTGGCTGTTACATTTGCTCAAGCTGGTAAAAAGGTAATATTAATAGATGCAGATATGAGAAAAGGTAGACAATATAGAATTTTTGATATAGCTCCAAAGCCAGGACTTTCAAACTATTTGTCTGAAACAGAAATAGATGACAATGGAAATGCCACAAGAAATGCTGGAGAGTATGTTCAAGAAACAGGTGTAGATAATTTATATGTTATTTCGGCTGGAAATGTTCCACCAAACCCATCAGAATTGTTAGTTTCACCACAAATGCTTAAATTATTAGAAGATTTAAAAGAAATTTGTGATTTAGTAATTATAGATGGAACACCTTGTGAGTTAGTTGCAGATTCAATTATTTTATCTAGAATTGTTGATTCTTGCATAATTGTTACAGCTCATAAAGTTACTAAAAAAGATGCTTTAGAAAGAGTTATTAAAAATATACGTAATGTTGGTGGAAAGCTTGCAGGAGTTGTAATAAACAAAGTTCCAGTTGCAAAAGGATATGGACAAAAATATTACTATTATGGAAATAGCAAATTGAATGATAAAAAAACACACAATTCAAGATTTAAGGTGGATTTATTTAAATCAACAAAAACAAAATCTACAGAAAAGATAGAACGTGATATTACAAAACTTCAACAAGAAATGGATAATTCGCAAGATACAAATATTAATTCTATAGAAAAACAAGAAAATTTGAAAAATTTAGAACAATTAAGTGAAGACTATAGTAATAACATTCGAAGAAGTGAAGAATCTCAAAAAAATGACTTGCCGAAAAATGAAGAATCAGAAAAACATGAATTTTTATCAAAAACAAACGAAATTATGCAACAAATAAATGAATACATAAATGAAGAAAAAAACAATCTAAAATAAAGGAGTAAACTATGATTGACTTCCATTCACATATTTTACCTAATATAGATGATGGATCAAAAAGTGTAGAAGAAACTTTCAATCTTATAAAAGAAGCAGAAACAGCTGGATTTGATACAATTATTTCTACATCACATTATATGGAAGGCTATTATGAGGTGGAAAACAAAGAAAGAAGAATTTGGATAGATGCACTTAATCAAAAATTAAAAGAGCAAAACATTAATGTTCAGCTTTATTTAGGAAACGAAATCTATATTACAGAAAATATAATAAATTTACTAGAAAACGACAAAGCTTCTTCAATAAATAATTCAAATTATGTTTTATTTGAAATGCCATTAAATGTAGAACCATTAAATTTGAACGATGTTTTATTTGAGATGCTAAGATGCAAAATAATACCTGTTTTAGCACATCCGGAAAGATATGCATTTGTTCAAAAAAAACCGGACATGCTATATGATTTAGCAGATAAAGGTGTATTAATGCAATGCAATTTTGGAAGTTTTATTGGGCAATATGGTACAAAAGCAGAAATAATTTCAAAAGAATTATTGCTTAAAGATATGGTTCAATTCTTAGGAACTGATGTACACAAGCAAGAAACAGTTTACCCAAATATGCCAAAAATAATATCAGTTCTTAATAAAATGGTAGGAGAAGAAAAGGTAAAACAAATTACAGAAATAAATCCAATGCTTGCAATGAACAATAAGAAATTTGATGTTGCAGAACCAAAACATATCAAAATTTCTTTAAAAGATATATTAAAAATGAACTTAAGAAAATAGAATTAGGGGGATACCCCCTTTTTCTGTTGAATAAGAGGAGAGGTAGTAGTATGAAATGGGACAAGAGAGATATAATAAATGTATGTAAAGTAGTAGCATTTGGAATAATTTTATATTGGGCATTGCAGAACTTAGGTGTTTTAGGAAATGCCTTTAAGACATTATGTGCAATTTTATCACCATTTATTGCTGGTGCTGCAATTGCTTTTGTTGTAAATATCCCAATGACTATATTAGAAAATAAAAAAATAAGAATAGTTAAAGGCAAAGGAAAAAGATCAAGATCTAGAGTGGTTATAGAAGACAATAACTACGAAATAGAAGGAAAAGTTTCTAAAGTAAAAAGATTTTTTTCTATAATTATTTCATTAATTATTTTAATTTTAATTATAGTTGGAATTATATTTTTAGTAATTCCTGAACTTATAAATGTTGTTGCAAACATTATAAACTACATACCAGAACTTCTAATAAAAATTAGAGAACTTATAAAACATGTAATAGAAGATCATCCACAAGTTTCAGATGTTTTATACAATTTCCAATGGAATTTAGAATCTTTTAGTAGAGAAATGATAAAGGAATTAACCACAGTGGGAACAGGGCTTGTTACATCATCTTTTGGAGTTATTACATCTACAATTAGATTTGTATTTGACCTTGTTATTGCAATTATTTTTGCTGTATATCTTTTAATGGGAAAAGAAAAGATAGTCTTACATGCAAAAAGAATGACTTATGCATTTTTAAAAAAAGACATTGCAGACAGAATTTGCAAAATAGCTAGACTTTCAAAATCAGCTTTTTATAATTTTGTAACAGGACAATTTGTAGAGTGCATTATATTAGGCTCTTTATGTGCTATAGGTATGACAATACTTAGAATGCCTTATGCTGTTACAGTTGGAGCAATTGTTGCAGTTACAGCTTTTATACCTATTGTAGGAGCTATGATAGGTGGAGTTGTAGGAGTTATTTTACTACTTCCAATTTCACTAACTAAAGCTGTTGTATTTGTAATATTTTTCACAATATTACAACAAACTGAAAATAACTTAATTTACCCAAAAGTTGTTGGAAATAGCGTTGGAGTTCCAGGAATGTTAGTCCTTATTGCAGTTGCAATAGGAGGAGCTGTTGGTGGAGCAATTGGCATGGTTGTATGCCTACCAATTACTTCTGTTATCTATACTTTAGTTAGAGAAAGCACAAAAAGAAGACTAGAAGAAAAAGGATTGGAATAAAATATTTGAAAAAAGCTTGAATATTTATGTTTAAGTGTGGTATAATAATCTGGTGCAAAAATTTAGCATAATATATTTTGGAGGGCTAATGTTTTGATGTTAATAAGACTCAAAATAATAATAAAGTAGAATTGCCTCCAAGCAAAAAAGAAAGGAAGTACAATTATATGAAACAATTAAGAAAAACAAAAATAGTAGGAACAATAGGACCAGCAAGTGAAGACAAGTTAGAGGAATTATTTGAAGCAGGATTAAATGTCTGCAGAATAAATTATTCTCATGGAAGTTATGAAGAACAAAAAAGTAAAACAGAAAAAATTATAAAACTTAGAGAAGAGTTAAACTTACCAATTCCAATGCTTTTGGATATGAAAGGACCAGAAATTAGAACAGGAATGCTTTATACAGGAACAAACACAAAAATAGAATTAAAAGATGGTCAAAAATTTACATTAGTAAATGAAGATATTACAGGAAATGAGGAAAAAGTATCTGTTTCATATAAAGAGTTATATAAAGATGTTGCACCAGGTGCAAAAATATTAATAGATGACGGAGCTATTGAACTTAGAGTTGATGAAATACAAGGCAAAGACATTGTTTGTACAGTAGTTCATGGAAATGGTTTAGGAAGTAGAAAAACTATTAATGTACCAGGAACAGTTATAAAGTTACCAGGTTTAGCAGAAAAAGATATAGAAGACTTAAAAGCTGCATGTGAGCATGATTATGATTATGTTGCTATTTCATTTACAAGAAATACAGACGATATAATGCAAGTTAGAAAAGTTCTAGATGAAAATGGTGGAAAAGACATCAAAATAATTACAAAAATTGAAAATGTTGAAGGATTACAAAACATGGAAGCTATAGTAAATATGGCAGATGCTCAAATGATAGCAAGAGGTGATATGGCTACAGAGACTGACTTCACAGAACCACCAATAATGCAAAAAAAGATTATAAAAATGGCAAATAACTTAAATAGACCAGTAATAACAGCAACACAAATGCTAGAATCAATGACACATAATCCATTACCAACAAGAGCAGAAGCAAGTGACGTAGCAAACGCTATATATGATAGAACAAGTGCTGTAATGCTTTCAGGAGAATGTGCTCAAGGAGAATACCCAGTAGAGTGTGTTAAAACAATGGATAAAATTGCTAGAAGAGTAGAACCTTCAATTAATTACTGGAAAAGATTTGAAGCAAAAGAAGATGATATAGATACAACTACATTTGAAATGAATGTTGCAAAAGCTGCATGTGTATTAGCTGAAAGAATGAAAGCAGATGCAATAGTTGCATATACAAACACAGGAGACAGTGCAAGAAGACTTGCAGGAATTGGAACAGCTTGCCCAGTACTAGCAATAACAGACAATAGAAGAACATTCTATCAATTAGGTTTAGCGTGGAATGTAACTCCAATATTTGTTGAAGCACAAGAAAATACAGACAAAACTGTAGAAGCTGGATTAAAACAATTAAAAGAAAAAGGAATTCTAGAAAGTGGAGACTTGGTTGTTGTTTCTGGTGGATCAAAACTTTTAAATGCCGGAACAGAAAGCAGAATCGCTTGTGGAATGATAAGAATATAAAAAGAATGGAAAAGGGGACGGTTCTCTTTTCCATTTTTTAAAATTTAAAACAAAGTGAATTTATTGAAAAAATGCATAAAAATCATTGACAATAAGAAAAAAGTATTATATAATAATATATATTATAACTTAATAAGTAATAACAGAAAAGAGGCGCTTGTTTGAAAATAATAAAGGGTAAATCTTACGTAAGAGACTACAAAAAGAAAATAGAATATAAACATTTAACTACTGAAATAGAAAGAATAAAAAGCATAGAATGCTTAATATTAGATTCTCAAAATTTAAAATCATTAATCATAAATCCATTAAGTATTACATACGGAATAGAACAGAAAAAAGGAAATTTAAAAGAAATATATACAGCCAAAATTAATCAAAAGATAAGATTATACATAAAACCTATAGGAGAATATCCATATAATATAGTAGAAATAACAGAATTAGAGTTTTTAAAAATAGATGATAAACATTATGGTGATGGATAGGGGGGAATAGAATGCTAGGTTTTTCAAGATATTTAAAAGATTATTTAGAATTCAACAATATATCACAAACAGAATTTGCAAGCAGATTAGGAGTTTCACAAAAACATATGAATGAATTGTTAAATGGGAAGATGTCAATTACATTAGAAAGAGCAGCACAAATATATCATTTAACAAATATTCCTATTGAATTTATTATCAATGCAGAAAATAGAAAATATATAACTGAATATTTAATAAACAAATATGGCACAGAAAAAAAAGTTCAAGAAATTATAAAAAACGAATTTTTTATGAATGAGCTAATAAAGAGAAATTGGATTGATTTTAAAGATTCTACAAATGCTATACAAAATTATATGGATTTAATAGATTTTCTTAAAGTAAGTAATTTAGAAGCATTAGATAGTGTACAAGAAAAAACTTTATTTAAAAAGTCAGGAGAAAATATAAATAAATTAAGCTTATGGATAGCAAGATGTGATGAACTTACAAAGGAACAAGAAGTAAAAGAATATATGCCAGTTTCATTTAACTTTTTGATCCAAGATTTAAAGGAAGAAGCATATAGAGATTTTTCAATAGAAAATATACGAAAAATCTTAAATAATTATGGAATTTATTTTATAGTTGAAAAGGCATTAGAAGGAACAAAAGTTAGAGGATGTTTTAAGGTAAAAGCAAAAAATCCTGCAATATACGTTACAAAAAATTATAGTAGCAAAGACTCATTTTTCTTTGAACTTTTTCATGAATTAGGCCATTGTAAAAGTGATTATAATGAAGCAAAAAATAAAGTAATTATTGAAGGAGACGAAAAACAAGAACAAAGAGCTGATAAGTTTGCATTAAATACAATGATTAACGAAGAGGTATGGAAACTAATAGAAAATAGTTTTAATGAAGAAAATTTATTAAAAATATCAAAACAAAATAAAATTCCTATGAGCTTTATCGTAGGAAGATTAGCAATGCTTAAAAAAATAAAATACAATTCTAAATTATATAATAAGTATAAAAATTTGTAATTATGGAAAAGGGGACGGTTCTCTTTTCCAATTTTTGTTTTAAAGAATACATAAAAATTCCCCCTTTTATTAGTATAATTTTTGTCCTAATTTTGGGGTTCAGTAGAAATATGTCGAAATTTGACGAACGAATTTTCTTGACATTGAACTTATTTCGTAATAGAATAAACATATGCAATAAGTATTTTTATATTGCAAAAATTTAAAATCATTTTTTTAGAAGATTTATAAATTTTTTCATTTATTTTTATTCAAAGGTTTTAAACTTGAATTTTTTCTCTTTAAAAAGTTTATCAATAATTAGAATAAATTTCAAATATTTATTGCAAATTTTGAACGCTATCTTGTAAAAACAGATACAA
>OCTW011605939.1_pt1 | contig 64764 bp, 53 predicted proteins | sample 1539671 | NCBI WGS metagenome assembly OCTW01 (sample SAMN02144230, study PRJEB22623) | gut metagenome | biome: sheep rumen | host: Ovis aries | place: New Zealand | reverse complement strand
CCTGGGCATAGGAATCTATCTTATATGGGATATATGGAGCGTATCGACCCCACGTAAAATCATCCGTGCGATCGTGATCATCCCATCCCTAGCTTTTGCGTTTTACCTGGTACCGGGTCTTCGCGGCGCACCGGTGAAGGCGATCAGTGCTTTTGCGCCGCCGATGCAGATCGAGGGACGCGTGGTCTTCAACGACTACGAGGAAGGAATGGCGTACGCCCGTCAAACCGGCAAACCCGTTATTATTGACTTCACCGGCTACGGCTGTGTCAACTGCCGTAAGATGGAAGCCTATGTCTTGGACAACGACTCTGTCAAAGCGCGGTTGCAGAACTATGTCTTTATCGAACTTTTCGTGGACGACAAGCGAGACGGAATAGGGGATAAGAACAGTGCTATCCAACGGGAGCAGTTTGGCTCCAATGCCCAGCCGTTCTACGTGCAAATGGACGCGTATGGTCAGCAGGTAGCAGAACCGATGGCGTTCACCACCGACCCGATGGAGTTTATTAACTGGCTAAAATACTAAAAATAGTCAAAAGTAAAAAGTCGAAAGAAAAAAGCAATATTATGATACAACGTAAAAACTATGACACCAAGCGACCGCCGGAGAAGGAGATGATTTTCGGTGTCCGCGCTGTGATGGAGGCTGTTGATGCAGGCAAAGTGCTGGACAAAGTACTCATCCGCCGCGACATGTCGTCTGCTATCGGACGCGAGTTATTACTCAAACTGGAAGGAACAGGAACGCAGATCCAGCGTGTGCCGGTAGAGAAACTGAACCAGTTCACCGACAAGAACCACCAAGGAGTAATCGCTTTCCTCAGTCCGATAGAGTTCTATCCTCTGGAGAACCTTGTGCAGGGTCTCTATGACGAAGGCAAGACGCCGCTGCTGATGCTGTTGGACGGAGTGACGGACGTGCGCAATTTCGGTGCTATCGCACGTACTTGCGTGTGCGCCGGTGTGGACGCGCTTATTATCGGTACGCGCGGCAGTGCTGCCATTAACGGAGATGCGGTAAAAGCTTCTGCCGGAGCGCTCCACTCATTACCTATATGCAAGGTAGAAAACTTGCAGAATGCACTACTGTATCTTAAAGAGAGCGGTCTTCGCATTATTGCCGCCACCGAACATACCGATCGTAACTATACGAAGGTGGACATGACTGTACCTACTTGTATTGTCATGGGAAGTGAGGAAAAAGGCATTTATGAGGAGAACCTCAAACTCTGTACGGACCAGGTCCGTCTGCCTATGACAGGGGTTATTGAGAGTCTCAATGTGTCTGTGGCGGCAGGTGTTTTCATCTATGAGGCAATAAGACAAAGACAAATTCACAGTAATTAACAATTTTATCCCTCTCGTCCGGCTTGGAGGTGAAATGTAGCCGGGTAAGTATGGCAAAATATATTTGTGATGTATGTGGTTATGAGTATGATCCTGCAGTAGGCGATCCGGATAACGGTATCGCGCCGGGAACAGCATTTGAAGATCTCCCCGCAGACTGGGCATGTCCTCTTTGTGGTGTAGGAAAAGATCAATTCACACAAGCATAAGAGATAGTTATAATGAGAAATATCAAATACGTCGGCTGTGATGATGCCGACTTGGATCTGTTTGAGAGCCAGTATGCGCTGCCGGAAGGCATGTGCTACAATAGTTATGTAGTTCTTGGTGAAGCCGAAGTAGCAGTAATGGATGCTATGGACGCGCGTTGCTGCGAGCAATGGCTTAAGAATGTGGAGGAAGCGCTGGACGGCCGTACTCCCGGTTATCTCGTTTGCCAGCATATGGAGCCGGACCATAGCGGGGCCATGGGGGCGTTCCTGAAGAAATATCCGGAGGCTACCGTACTATGCTCCAAGCAAGCGGTCGTTATGATGAACCAATTTGGTATCGAGGCGAAGAACGTACAGGTCGTAGCGGAGGGACAGAGCATTGATTTAGGCGGTCTGACGCTGCATTTTATTGCAGCTCCTATGGTGCATTGGCCCGAGGTCATTATGACTTATTGTCCGGAAGAAGAAGTGCTGTTCTCTGCAGACGGGTTTGGTAAGTTCGGTGTGTATCATGCCGATGAGGACGACTGGGCTTGTGAGGCACGCAGATACTATTTCAATATCGTTGGTAAATACGGCATACAGGTATCCAATGTACTGAAGAAACTGGCAGACAAGCCGGTAGCAACGATTGCTCCGCTTCATGGTCCGGTATTGGAAGGAGAGAAGAAAGACGAGGCCTTGCGGCTCTATACTATCTGGAGTGCATATGGTATTGAGACGGAGGGTGTATTGGTCGCTTATGCTTCTATCCACGGAAACACACGCCGTGTAGCGGAGAAGATAGCGGAGTTGTTGAAACAGAAGAATGCAGGCAAGGTTGCTATCACCGACCTCAGTCGTGACGATATGGCGGAAGCTATAGAAGATGCATTCCGCATGGACAAGCTTGTTCTTTGCTGCGCTACCTATGATGGAGATATTTTCCCGCCGATGCATATGTTCCTCCATAAACTGCGTCTGAAAGGCTATCAGAATCGCCGTGTCGCCTTGGTGGAGAACGGTTCATGGGCTCCTCAGGCTAACCGCGTCATGCGCGAGATGCTCTCCGGGTGCAAGAACGTAGAGATCGTTGAACCGTCTCTTACCGTACGCGGAGCACTCAAACAGGAGCAGATGAACGATTTGGAGGCTGTTATTGATGCGCTCTTAGCATAATGTCTGATGACTGTCCTGTACGAAGACAACCATATTATAGCCGTCAATAAGACTTGCAACGAGATCGTGCAAGGCGACAAGACCGGCGATATACCGCTCTCGGAGACCGTTAAGGCATATATCAAAGAGAAGTATAACAAACCCGGAGAGGTATTTCTGGGCGTGACACACCGCTTGGACCGTCCTACGAGCGGAGTGGTGCTCTTTGCCCGTACGTCCAAAGCTCTTACGCGTCTGAACGATATGTTCAAAAGCCACGAACAGATACGTAAGACCTATTGGGCAATAGTGCAAGGTGCGCCCAAAATACCGGAAGCGCGGCTGGAGAACTATCTCGTCCGAAACGAGGCGCAGAACAAATCATATATCGCCAAACCCGGAGCCAAAGAGGCGAAACTCGCTGTCTTGAGTTACAAGACCCTTGTACGGGGCGATAATTATACGCTCTTGGAGATCAATCTGGAGACCGGACGGCACCACCAGATACGATGCCAGCTTGCAGCCCTCGGATATCCGGTCAAAGGCGATCTCAAGTATGGCGCAAGGCGCTCTAATCCGGACGGAGGTATATGTCTTCACGCCCGCCGGATAGAATTCATTCATCCTGTTAGCAAACAAGAAATATGTATTACCGCTCCGGTGCCCGATGACGCACTTTGGCGCGCTTTAACAACCCCTCTCCAACTCTCCCCTCAAGGGAGAGAGAAGAATCCGGAAGTGTAATATAAATTATGGATTATATGAAAAAGATTTTCTTGATTTCTTTTATGGCCATTATGTCCTCTTATTTCACCCTCTCCTTGGGAGAGGGACGGGGAGAGGTTTCCCTTCTTCCGGACACGATTGTTGCTTTTCCCGGAGCCGAGGGATTCGGTAAATATACATCCGGAGGACGTGGCGGAAAAGTAGTCTATGTGACGACATTGGCGGATGACAAAGACGGAACGACGGAAGGCAGTCTCCGTTGGGCGATCAAGCAATATCCCGATGAGCCGCTTACCGTCTGTTTCGCTGTCTCAGGAGAGATCAGGCTGGTGGACAGACTCTATTTCAACAGACGCCGAAACTTCACGCTTGCAGGTCAGACAGCGCCGGGAATGGGTATTGTCATTACGCACCATAAGGTAGAGTTCGGAGGATCAGGAAACTTCATTGTTCGCAATCTCCGTTTCCGTATAGGCAGAGTGGACGCCAATGGCAATTTCATCAAAGCGAACGCGGTAGGCGCAGAGAACTGCGATAACTACATCTTCGACCATTGCGATTTCGGTTGGTCCACGGAAGAGAACATGAATTCCAATGACAGCCATTTTATCACGATCCAATATTGTATTGTGCATGAAGGGCTGTATAACTCCGGACACCCGAAAGGCTCCCGCGGCTATGGCTGCCAATGGGGCGGATCGCCGGCGTCTTATCACCATAACCTGCTGATTAACAACAATGCCCGTTCCTGCCGTTTCAATGGTGCACAGAGTAATGACTGGGTGGTATATATCGATTATATCAATAATGTGCAATATAACTACGAAGGCGGCTCTACGGGATGCTACGGCGGAGAAAATACCGCCAAACTGGCTGAAGGAGAATATAACGGTTTGAACTCCGCACATGAATGTAATTTCATCAATAATTACTATAAAGTAGGTCCTAACACCACTAAATCACAGAAAGATTTTGTCTCCGTGGAGGCGGCGCGCTCCGGTGCTACTTCATGGGGACCGAGCCGTTGGTATCTGAGCGGAAATGTGTTCGACGGAGTACCTGCAGCTACGGCTGACAACTGGTCTGCCGTGCATGCCAAATCGCCTTATTCCAAAACGGACACGCTGCGTGTAGATACACTTATCCGGCCTGCTACGCCGTGGTGGCGTTGGACGGCAGACAGCATCTACGGCCGCTATGATTTTGACAGCTATGCCTATGCGGCGGGCCATTATCAGAGTGCAGAAGAAGCTTATGAGACAGTTCAGGATACCGTTGGCTGCTTCCCGCGTGACCATGTAGAGAAACGTCTGATTGCGGATCTACATGCCGGCACGCACACCTACGAAGGATCCAAAGGAAAGAAAAAAGGTATTATTGATGCGCCGGAGGACGCTGAAGGATTCTATGCTTATCCGGACTCGCTTAACTATGACTTGGCTTCTTATGACTCTGATATGGACGGTATGCCGGACGAGTGGGAGAATGCTAACGGCTGTGACCCGACGACGCCAGACAATAATCTCCGTCATTCCTCCGGCTATACCATGCTGGAGATGTATCTGGATTATGCTATGACCCATAAATCGCCGATGGACGACGGATATGTAGAACCCGATCCGGAGGGAGTGCAAAATCCCGAATACAGCGTACAGAGCCAAAAAATACTCCGTGACGGACAATTACTTATCCTACGCGGAGCAAGAACCTTTACTGTTACCGGTCTGGAAATAGAATAATTATAAGGGCAGGTAAATTAACTGTTTGGTACTAAACCAATCATTAGCAAACCATTGACTGCAGGGGGTAACCTCTGCAGTTTTTTGATACGGTGCCAGTTCTTCTTTCAGATCCCCGCCTTTGAGCACAATGATTCCGTTCGGTACCGCATTGTGCTGTTTGGAAGAAATATTCTTGCGTACCAATTTAACCAAATCGGGCAGGGGCATGACAGCACGGGAAACGACGAAGTCAAACTTCTGCTTCTCTTCCTCTGCGCGCTCTTGTTTGCATACCACATTCGTCAGCCCTAATGACTGCGCCACTTCGCTTGCCACCTTGATCTTCTTGCCGATCGAGTCAATAAGCATGAAGCGGCACTCCGGGAACAGGATCGCCAGCGGAATACCGGGGAATCCTCCTCCGGTGCCTACGTCCAGTATAGTAGTGCCGGGCTGGAAGGGCAGGAACTTGGCGATAGCGAGCGAGTGGAGTACATGGTGCTCGTACAGATTATCAATGTCCTTGCGGGAAATAACATTGATCTTGCTGTTCCAGTCGCGATAAAGTGCGTCAAGCTGAGCAAACTGCTCAGCCTGACGGTCTGTTAATTTGAAGTATTCAGAAATAGTCATAGGTCTTTCGACTAATTGCTTTCGACTTTCGACTACTCCGCCATATTGGTAAATACGTTCTGTACGTCCTCGTCTTCCTCAATCTTGTCAATCAGTTTCTGTACAGACTCGCGTTGCTCGTCGGTCAACTGTTTCGTGTCATTCGGGATGCGGACGAACTCCATAGCCTGGATTTCAAATCCGTTCTCCTCGAGATATTTCTGCATGTTGATCGCCTCGTTGAAATCCGAATAAATGATCAGAGTGCCTTCTTCTTCGTCCACACCGAGTTCTTCTACTCCGAAATCAATCAGTTCGAGTTCCAGTTCGTCCAGGTCGATACCGTCTTTCATGGTTACGGTAAAGCAAGCCTTGCGGTCGAAGAGGAATTGGAGACTTCCCTGTGTACCGAGTGTACCGCCGAACTTGGTGAAATAGGAGCGGATGTTAGCTACCGTACGCATGTGGTTGTCGGTCGCGGTCTCAATAAAGATTGCAATGCCATGTGGTCCGTAGCCTTCATAGTTGATCTCCTTGTAGCCCTCAGACGATTTATCGGTCGCTTTTTTGATAGCGCGGTCGATGTTATCTTTCGGCATGTTCTCGCGCTTGCATTGTTGGATCAATGTACGCAGACGAGGGTTGGAGTCCGGATCCGGACCGCCTTCACGGGCGGCGATAGTGATTTCTTTACCTAATTTCGTAAATGTACGGGACATGTGTCCCCATCTTTTTAATTTAGTCGCTTTTCTGTATTCAAAAGCTCTTCCCATAATTGTAGTGTTTTAAAATGTTAATAAATTTTAGTTAGGTGGCGGCCGGTCAAAGCCGCCACCCATAGTGTGTTATTGAGCTACAGCAGTGCTGTCTGCCGGTGCAGCAGGAGCCGGATCGGCGTGGTTCAGGATCGTCTCATAGTGTACTTCTTCGAAACTGATCTTGAACTCTACGCGGCGGTTCTTCTGACGGCCGGCTTTGGTCTTGTTGTCTGCGATAGGCTGGTCTTGACCATAACCTACAGCCGACAGACGGTGAGCCTCTACGCCCTTCTTGAGCATGTAGTCCATCACTGCATGCGCACGCTTGTCTGACAGGGTCTTGTTCAACTCCGGATTACCGGTGTTGTCCGTGTGACCTTGAACCTCAATGATATAATTGCTGTTCTCGATGAAGATGTTGGCAATCTGGTCCAAGAGCGGGTAGGACTTCTTCTTAATAGTAGCCTTTCCGGACTCGAACTCGATACCTTGCATTGCTTTCTGGAGCAGTTGGCGTACTTCGCGTTTCAGTTCAGGGCAGCCCTTGTTCTCCTTGATACCGGGAACCAAAGGACACTCGTCCTTATAATCAGCCACTCCGTCGCCGTCGCTATCCAGTTCACAACCCTTGGCGTCCACAAATCCGATAGCTTTCTCCGGTGTATCCGGACACTCGTCGAGGTAGTCAGGCACTCCGTCTCCGTCGCCGTCTTTCGGACATCCCTTCTTATCTACGCTCTCGCGTGCAGCTGCCGGTGTATCCGGACACTCGTCGAGATAGTCAGGCACTCCGTCGCCGTCGCTGTCTTTCGGACATCCTTTTTCATCTACCATTCCTCGTGCAGCCTCCGGTGTATCCGGACACTCGTCGAGGTAGTCAGGCACTCCGTCGCCGTCGGTGTCCAGCGGGCAACCCAGGCTGTCCACTTTGCCCCATGCGGCTTCCGGGGTTCCCGGACATTTGTCGCGGTAGTCCTCTACGCCGTCGCCGTCGCTATCTTTGTCGCAACCCAGCGAGTCGATATACGGTACCGCCTCAGGCAATGTACCCAGACAGTGGTCAAGGTAATCAGGCACACCGTCGTGATCCTCATCCAGCGGACATCCTACGCTGTCCACTGCAACGCCACGCGGAGTCTCGGGACACATATCGATCTTGTCCCATACACCGTCTTTGTCTTTGTCGCGACGGTTGCTACCCCAGCAGATGGAGAAACCGAGAGCCAGATTTACCATTTTTGCTTTGTCCGGCAGGAAATACTGTTTTGGAGCAGAAGCGTCTTTGTTCGGCAGAGCCGCATAGCTTGTCGGAATATAATCCATCGCAAGGGTCAGGTTGATACCGTCGTATGGCATAAATCCGATACCCGCACCGATATTGCTGTATTTACCGTTGTTCATGAGCGAGTAGGTGGCGGCGATGTTGAACCAGTTAACCGGTCGGAAAGCCACACCGAAGGTTACCTCCTCATACAGCCGTGCGTTATACAGGCGTGTAGCAGAAACGATACCTACACCTACGCGGTTGTCCCAGAAATTAGCGTCAATACCTACGTTCAGACGAGCGGAAGCCATCTTGGCAAAGCCTCTGCCTGCGCTCTGCATTTTCACGCCGTTGAGCAGACCTTTCAGGTTCTCGCCTACGGCGCTCATCAAACTATCCGTAGAGAATTCTTTATTCGGATCGTGGTCCACGTGGTATTTCGGATCGCTGTAGTCAATCTGGCCTACGCCGTCGAAGACAGTATCTATCGTGCAGTTATAGCGGTTGCTTTTGGTCCAATAGATAAATCCGAGGTCCGTAAGGGCAGCACTGATCTGCAGGTTCTCGATAGGCTTCCATGCGAAACCGAAGTCAATAGCAGCTCCATAGCCGGATGGCACAAGGAAGCTTTGCCAGTTGCTCATGTTTACCAGACTGTCCGGATTGAATCTTGTGGCCCCGTTGTTGCCTGTGAAGCCGTCGTAAATCTGCCGGGCGTTCTTGCCGTCCACGTATTGATCCAGATAAGCCATGTTAACCGGACCGGCTACCGTCATACCCAGGTCGCCGTACAGATGCCATTGCTCGGCGTTGGCGTCGATATTGAGGTTTTTGGCGTTCATGCCGCCGTAAACCTGTCCCAGAAGCAGTTTCACCTTACCACCGATCGTCCATTGGTCGCTCAGTTTGTAGCTGTAACCGGCGCCGATCTCGGTATAGGCTGTTGCATTGATGCCGAGTCCCGAAAGTCCGATAGTGTTTATGCCGCCTGTCAGGTCCTGCATACCGCCGCCAAGCAGGAAATTGAACATCGATTTAGGCAGCGTAGTACCGGACTCGATCTTCTCGTTGATGCCTATCATCAGATAGCCGTTCTCTTTGATACGGAAGCCCATATTGACGAAACTGAACGTCATGTCGCCGTTGAAATAGGTCATGTTCCGCATCTGGTTCAGGAAGGCTACCTTGTTGCCGTTCGGGTGGAGCGGGGTGATTGTCTTGCCGGTTGTCGGATCAACGTAGAAAATATCGCTCATGGTCAGCGAGTTGTTTCCTACGCCGAGAGACGTCCAACCCAGCGGAGAGAAGTTGATGAATCCTTGGCTCACGGGTTGGAAGGCAGGGTTGATGGTATGGCGCATCGGTGCGTTCTCCAGGAAATAGAGCGTCGTCACCTGCTGTGCGCTTGCGTTCAGCGCGCATAAAGCCACGAGGGCTGCCAGAATAGTTTTTTGCATTGCTTTCATAGTTCAGCCCTCCTTATTGTTTGTTGTTTTTGTTGTCAAAATTGAGAATAGCTTCCACGTGCGCTGTGAGTCCGATATGGAGTGTCACACCCTCGTCCGCCGTGATTTTCACATTGTTCATGCCGTTGGCGTACGCTTTCTGCAGGCTCGCGTCGTCAATGACCGCCGAATAAACGATTGATTTGATCTTAGGCAGCAGGTCCAACTGTTGTTTCGACAGTTTGGCGATGATCACGGTCTCACCCGGGGTGCGGGCATTCCACGAACCGCCGGCGTACTCGAAATCAGGAGCATTTAACATAATGGTATCTGCGGGGAAGAGCAGGAGCGGTTTGGTAGCCGTGTCCGGATCCATGATCACATTGCCGAACTCATCGAGGCAGCGCATAGAAGCCTTTATGTCCAATGGAATCGTGTTCTGTGCCCGGAGATACAGCGCTACGTCTGTCTGCTTAACCGGTTTTTCTACCACTTGCACTTCCGCCAACAGCGAGTCAATACTATATTGGCTCAGTTTGACATCGCGTATCGTATCTTTGTAATCCACGAAGACACCCTGGTTGAAGATCAGCGGGAGCTGGCATGCGGCTTCAATACGGATACTCGTGTTCGGAGTGATACGGATCTGCGGCGTCATGGCGTAGTTGAAATCCATCTCGAACTTATAGCCAAGCTTCTGCGGCATATTCTTGAATAACTCATCGATATGTCCGCGTTCGGGGTCTTTGTCGAACGGAATCATCATATTGGTTGTGGAGTCGCCGATGGTGCTGGTGATCGGGTCCAGATACTCCCAGTTCTGGAATTGCTTATGGAAGTCCTGTGTAGTCGTGTTGCCGTATTTGAAGGAAGCGTACCGTTTTACTCCGCTTGCGTCCTCGGAGTACAGATAATGGCCGTCTACCTTCATCGCTCCGGCTACCTTGGTAACGATATACATGTCTATCCGGGGATCAGCGAACGGTACTTTCCAGTCGGAGAGGAAATCCAGCGAACCCCAGCTCTCGCTCAGGTCCACTACTGCCTCGTCGTACATGTCGCTGGAACGGAGGAACTTACCCCAGATAGCTGCATAATCGATAAATTGTACACCGAGTTTGTAGTTAAATCCGGCATTCTCGGGTACGTCCACCTGTGTCCCCGCAGGGATAGTGAATGTGAAATGGATCTTGAAATCGCAGGAGTCAACTACCTGTCCTACAACGTACTGACCAGCTGTGTTCTTCTTCATTAGGTTGATGGTGAAGTTATCCACAGCGGTAGGGATGGTCTGGTTGTAACCGTAGCTGTCGCGGTTCTTGTCATAGACCACCATGGTGTTTCCGGCGGGACGTCTGAGCTGCTCGCCCAGGTCGAGGGTCACTTGGTCGATCCACTCCCAGTTCAGCGGCAGGTTGTTCTGCTGGATCAGCGATGAGAAGCTTGCCATCTCGATGAGCGCGCTGTCCAGACGCTCGTTGTTAACCTCGCTGTTGATACCGGTCAGCTTGAGCGGCATGTCGAAAGTCAGAGTAACCGGGGTGCCGGTACCCGTCACACGCTTGTTGGTGCCCACCATCGTATATACATCGATTTTGTCATAGACGTTGAGCGTCAACTGCTTCTCGGATATATACTGGGCTAAATCAACCTGGTGGAAATTACGTGCTACGCGGAAAGTGTCCTTCCATGTGATCACACCTTTGTTGTCCACCGAATCAATGAAAAGGGAAGGAACCTGTCCGTTCCCCAGAAAATCGCCGAGCGTGGCATGGAAACTACCTACCGGCAGCGCCAGCCCCATCTCAACTTCCGATCGTGAGTCGATGTTGTTCAGGTCAATGTCCGAATGACAGCCTGCGAACAAACATCCTGCCACAATCGCAATAATTGCATTAAGATGTGTAAATTTCATAAATTTTATAGAGTTTGTTTGCTTATTTCTATGCTAAAGCACCGCTAATCTTCGATTTTTCCAATTTTGCGTGCAAAATTACTAAAAAAAAATCAAACATGCAAATATTTGAGATAAATAATACAGGTAATCTTGTTTTTTTAGCGCAACAGATAAATTTTCTCGGTTGCACGCGTGAGTGCGGTGTACAGCCATCGGAGAAAACCTGTCCTTTCCGTTTCGTCTGCCATCCGCTCCTTGTCTTCTCCTATTCCGCCGGTGTCTATATAGACATGTTTCCATTGTCCTCCTTGCGCTTTATGGCACGTGACGCAGTAGGCGAAACGCACCTGCAGCGCGTTGTAGTATGGCGAGTCGTAGATTTTTTTTACCAACTCTTTCTTGTTTCGGATCTCCGGGTAGTCCTCTGCTATGCGGCTGAATAGCTCGCGTTGCATGGCATAGTTGGCTTCGGGGCTGTCGGTCGTCATGGTATCGAGCCAGACCAGCGCGTCGATCTCCCAGTCGTAATCCACTGACCGCAGGCTGGCATTGGCAAACTGAAATCCGTACATCTCATGCCGTTTGGTAAGGCGTACTATCTCGAACATGTCGCCGTTGGCGAGAAACTCCGGATTCTCGTATTCCTGCGTCCAGAAATAGTTGTTTTTGGTCACCATGATCCGGTCTCCGGAAGAGAGGTCGTCCTCTTTCCATAGCACGCGCGAGCGCACTCCTTGGTTATAGAGGTTGGTCATTTTGTTGCTGCGGGCAATGATGAGTGTCTCTTCCGCTCCCACTTTTCGCCAACTGTCCTCCAGCCGTTCAATCACTTCCTCTCCCGGCACTTGGATCACGTCCCGTCCGTTAGGATGTAATCTTATCTCCTCCCCTTCATGGGGTGAAGAGCTTCGCTCGATCGGACTGCCGGTGGCCGTCCGTAGAACTCCTCGGGTGGGGCTTAGCTCTCTTCTTATCCTCGTCGCTTCTTTCAAAATACCGCTGTCCAAAGCCTGCCGCGCTACGGCTGATAGCTGATAACTGAAAACGGATAGCCCGTATCCCCTCATAAAATCCGCCTCCAGCGCCGGGCTGTTCGTACTGCCTACCGGTGGTAACTGGGCGTCATCGCCCAGCAGAAGCAGGCTGCAGCCTCTTCCTTGGTACACGTATTTCACCAGGTCATCCAACAGACAGCCGCTTCCGAAGGTAGGGTTGTCGCGTGCCCCGGAGAGCATGGAGGCCTCATCAACGATGAAGAGGGTGTACCGATGGAGGTTGTCGCTGAGCGAGAAGGACTCCGAGCCCAGTTGGTTCTGGCGGTATATCTGTTTATGGATCGTGTAGGCGGGAAAGCCCGAATAGCGGCTCAGCACTTTGGCAGCCCGTCCGGTAGGGGCGAGTAGGATACACGGCTGTTTCAGCCCTGCCAGAGCGCGTACCAGCGCACTCATGACGCTTGTCTTACCCGTGCCGGCATAGCCGCGCAGAATAAAGGCTTTGTGTGCGTCATGGGACACAAGAAAAGCGCCAAGCGCCTTGAACAACCCCTCTTTCTCCTCGTTGGGTTCGAATGGCAACTCCGCCTTTATGCGTCCTATGATAAAGTCTTCAAGCATTTAAAATGCATTTTTTTTCAAAATAATTTTGTCAATTCAAAAAAAAGCAGTACCTTTGCACCCGCTTTTCGGAATGATCGTTCCTTTACTCCTTCGGGACGTAAACCAGCGGAGCGTTTGCGGACCGAAAAGCAGAGGCATCGGTTGCTTGTCCATTAAGCGGAGCGGTATGGACTTTTGCACACCGATTGCCGAATGCGCAGGCAGGTGCTATACGACCAGCTCCCTCTGAACTCCCCCAGGCCTTGACCGGAGCAAGGGTAGGAGGTTGTAGCGGTGCGATATGGTTAGCCTGCCTTTTTTTGTGGCATAGTATCCTAGAACCCTAGAACCCTAGTATCCTAGAATCCTAGAACCCTAGTATCCTAGGACCCTAGGACCCTAGTTCTTTTCCTAAGATATCGTATTCTTTATCCCCGCGGCGGATGTATATTTGTCCGTTCCGCAGGATCTTTCGGCTGCCCGTAGCCGGCAGCGGGCTGTCTATCGACTCAAGCGTCATTGTATAAGCTTTCCATGCATCGGGGATGCCGTAGCCGTAGTGGTTGTCCGGGTCGGGGTTGCCGTAAAACTCGGTGGAACGGATGATACGTTCTCTTATCTGCATGGCGTTCTCGTCCGGCAGCGCGGACCATAAGGAAGCCGCCAAGCCTGCTATCAGGGGTGTTGCGAAACTGGTGCCGTTGCTATGAACGACGTCTCCGTTGGGGTTGATGAGTGCTGTCCATACGCCTACGGCGCACACTTCGGGTTTGACCCGCCCGTCCGACGTGGGACCGTAACTGGAGAAATTGCCGATCTGCCGGTTTATATCTACGGCACCTACTGTGAGTATGCTATCCGCGTCCGCCGGTGCGCTGAGCGTGCGCCAAGTATTGTCGCCTTCGTTGCCGATGGCTGTGCATACCAGCATGCCTTTGCGGGCAGCGATGGTAGCTGCGCGGCTCGCACGAGATACAACGCCGTTCAGCGAACTACCGTCCATATTCCATTCCTCGTTGTCAAACATAGCGTACCCCAGCGAGACGGAGAATACATTCACGCCCAGCGAGTCGGCTTTCTCCAATGCCGCCACCAGATTATCCATCTCTTTGGGGCTCTCGGTAGCGTTCTCCTCCGACCTCATCAGATAGTATTTCGCTTGCGTGGCAGCACCGTGGTAATCGTCTGTGATGCCGGAGATAGCGCTCAGACACTCTGTGCCGTGCGTGCCCGTCCAGCCGTAGAAACCGTCTTTGTCGTCCGTGAAATCGAAATGTCCGAGTTCCAGACTGTCATGCCGGAAACAGCTCAGTTTGTCGGCTTTGTAGAATCCTCCGTCGCAGACCGCCATGAGAATCCCTTGCCCCTCGAATCCCGCTTCATGGAGCGGCAGCAGGTTATATACCTCTAACTGTTCGTCGGAGGCGAGATCTCCCGTCTGTGTCATGTACTCTGTGTTCTGTGCTCTGTGCGCTATCAGGTTGCGCCTCTCTTGCTTCCGTCGGCTATAGACAGGCTCGCTGTTGTCGCGTGTCATCTCAACCTCTGTCACGAACGAGAGTTGCGCCACCTTGCCGGCGAGTTTCTCGCTCATCTCGCATGTCACGCCGTTGAACCACCGGCTCTTGTGATGGATCGTGGCGCCCATGCGTCGCAGGCTGTCTGTGTAGTGCGGGCTGACGGGGTAGTCCATTCCGTCGGTAGGGATAGACCATTTGGCGCGCTGCTCCACGGCGCGCGGAGACAACTGCGGCGCGCTCTTCTCCGGCTTGTCCAGAAAAGACACGAAATAGATAAACAAAACTACAAGCAATTCCATAACTCTCAATTCTCAACTCTCAATTCTCAACTCTCAATTCTCAATTCCAACAGCACGACGTTCTCCACATGCTGGGTGTGGGGGAACATGTCCACGGGTTGCACCCGGGTTACTTTGTATTTGGTGTCCAGCAGCGCGAGGTCCCGTGCTTGCGTAGCCGGGTTGCAACTGACATACACGATGCGTTTGGGTTCGGCATTCAGGATCACGTTCACCACATCCTCATGCATTCCGGCGCGCGGAGGGTCGGTTATGATGATGTCCGGACGCCCGTGCTGCGCAATGAAATCGTCATTCAGAATATCCTTCATATCGCCTGCGAAGAACAGGGTGTTTTCGATATTGTTAATCTTCGAATTGACTTTGGCGTCCTCGATGGCTTCCGGCACGTACTCGATACCGATCACCTGCCGGGCCTGCTTCGCCACGAAATTGGCAATCGTTCCGGTGCCCGTGTAGAGGTCGTACACCAAAGGCTGATGGCTGATAGCTGACTGCTGATCGCTGATAACTTCAAACGCGAACTCACGCGCCACTTTGTATAACTCGTAGGCTTGCTCGGTGTTGGTCTGGTAGAACGATTTGGGACCTACCTTGAACCGCAGTCCCTCCATCTCCTCGATGATATGGTCTTCGCCGAAATAGACTTTGACCTCCAGGTCTCCGATCGTGTCGTTGAATTTGGTGTTCTCCACGTAGAGCAGGGAGATGATCTCCGGGAACTCCGTGTGGAGGTATTCCAAAAGGCTGAAAGCTGACGGCTTATAGTTGCTTCCTTTCTCCTCCCTTGAGGGGAGGTCGGGTGGGGTTATTCTCTCTCCAAAGGAGACGATAAGCATCAGCTCGCCTTTATGGTTGTTGCGGATGATGAGGTTTCGGAGCAGGCCTTCGTGGGTGTGTTCGTTATAGAAAGTCAGTCCGTGTTCTTGTGCGTACGTTCGTACGGCGTTACGGATCCGGTTGTTGATATCGGGCATGAGGTGGCATTCCTGAATATCCAGCACTTTGTCAAAAGCACCGGGTATATGGAAACCGATGCCGGGTTCCTGTTTTAATTCGTCATTTTTAATTTTTAATTCTTCCAACTCATTGGAAGTAAGCCACCGCCGGTCTGCGCAGGTGAACTCCAGTTTGTTGCGGTACCCGTAGATATGCTTGGAACCGAGGATAGGGCTTATCTCGGGCAGTTCGATTTTGCCGATACGTGTCAGGTTGTCTATTATCTGCTGCTGTTTGTATTTCAGTTGCTCCTCGTACGGCAGAATCTGCCATTTGCATCCTCCGCAGACGCCGAAATGCCGGCATCTCGGCTCGCAACGGACAGGGGAGGGTTGTACGATCCGCAGCACGCGGGCTTCCATGAACGAGTGTTTCTTTTTGGTCACCTGCAGATCCACGATGTCTCCCGGCACGCAGTTGGACACAAAGACGGCCATCCCTTCTCCCTTCGTACATGGTACATCGTCCCCTTGTACTTCGTCACTTGGTACTTTGTCACTTGGTACTTTGTCACTTGGTACTTTGTCACTTGGTACCTTGGCAATGGCTTTTCCTTCTGCGGCTACGCCGGTGATCTCGATATGCTCTAAAATCGGTAGATTTTTCTTTTTTCCCATAATTAACAAATTTGCGTGCAAATTTAGTGTTTTTTTTTGACATATGCAAGAAAAAAGCGAAAAATCGCCCCGCAGGACGATTTTTCTTGTTTAGTGCGGCTTCGCCGCTGTTAAGTGCGACCTTTGGTCGCGGTTGAGTGCTGCGCGGTTAAGTGCGGCTTCGCCGCGGTTGAGTGCCTGCGGCTGTTGAGATCTCATTTATAGTAAATTACAAGATAGATATAAGGGGCATTGCCTATGCATCTCGGAGTCATTGGCTATGCAATAGCAGTGTAACGATTCTTCCTAGATACCCCACCATCTCTCGAGAATGGTTCGATAATGACCGCTAAACGAGTCGTAAATGTCCCGTGAGTAAATTAGCACTCATTCTCGTTCGCATCTCGTTCGCATTACGGACATCTGCGTCACGTCTCTTTCATTTTTTATTGCTCTGTTGGTCTTGCCGCTTGGCTGGGGTTGCCGGCCTCTTAGTAGGTCTATCCCTATATAGGGATAGACTACTCTACTAAGGGGGGCTAGGCTACCCGCCAAAATTTATTGTCGGCTCTAATATAAAAACCCTCTCCGAAAGGTTAACGCGTTTCATCCTCTGATAAACCTCCGCTGCCGGTTGCTGCAAAGCCGTAAAAGGTACAATAAAAAAATGACACTCGCAAATAAAAGTGTCATTTCGGGTTATTTTTCCAACAGCCATTTGATGGAGTAGCGGTATATTTTGCTGAACTCGGTGACAGCTTCCAATGGGAAGCCATAGACCAGTGTCTTTGCCCCGGATTGGGGATGGCTGTATCCGACTGCTGCCGGACAGCGCATGTCCATGTACTGAGCCATCCTGACGGCCCCTTTCTCCGGTTTGAGCCCCTCCGGGTGGCAGGTGAAGAGCTGCTCTTCGTTGGGCTCTAAATATAATTGAAAGTTGAAAGTCGGAAGAGGGGTGACGGGTGACGGGTTACGGGTTACCGGGAGAAACGGGACAGAGCCTGTCGAATTGATTTTACCGCTTCGGGTGGCATGGGCGGCATAGAAAGAGGCATGCAGGTTCTGTTTAGCCCAAGCGGGATCGATAGCTGAGAAATGGTCGGTTGAAAGCAGGAGTCTGCCTCCGCCGGCGATGAAGGTATCCAACAGGCTTCTGAGCGAGTCGGGGAGCGGATTGCGCTGTCTGCCGCAGATGAGATCAATGATATGTACCATTTGGTCATTTACCATTTTGTCATTTACCATTTGGTCATTTACCATTTTGTCATTTATTTGGTCATTTACCATGCCGGCTGTGGAGGAAGTATATGAGATATTCATCTTCCGCAGCACACGTCCGTGCAGAACCGCCCAGTCGCGTGTGTTACCGACAGTGATCTGTCCGGCATGGTCTCTATAGCAAGCACCCCATCCGCAGTTATCATCATTGACCCAATTATGCGCGCGGACATAATCCCATTGCTGTCCGATATAGGCGCAAGAGAACCGGTCCTCGCAAGCATACGAGCCGGGTACGATACCGGCAAAAGCGGAGTCGGCAAACCATTCCGGTCCGTAGGTGTCGGAGAAAGCATCAATGATATTTACCATTTGGTCATTTACCATTTGGTCATTTACCATTTTGTCATTTATATATGCGCTGATGGTAGGGCTTGGGAAACTGAGTCCTCCGTCGTTTCCCGCCACGACATAGTAGTCATACCTGACCCCGGGTGTGATGGGGAGTCGTATCTGTGTCCCTTTCTCTACCTGCTGCACATCCCATTCTCCGTCGTTCTCGCGGACATAGACCATATAATAAGACGGTTCAGCCGCAGGTTCGATGGAGTCCGTAGGAGCCTGCCATCGGAGCAGTCCGGTATGGTCAATAGCCAGTTGTGTGACCGGCATAGGCTGGACGGTGGCGTCTCTACCGTTGAGGAATCGCAGTATCCCCTTATAGACGGCTCTCGCCGCTGCGAAACGGAAAGCGGGATCCAGTCCGTAGCGCATGTCCGCCATGTTCTTATGGCTGAGCAGTTCGAGGATAACAGAAGGCACGACCGGCACTCTCGATTCGCAATAGTTAGCTTCCCGGAGTTGGCGTCTGGTCCATTCCGGCGCAAGATGGCGGAGGTCCTCTGTGACCTGTGTCTGGATCCAGTCGGCGAGATTGCGGTTGGTTGTCTCCCTGTCTCTGCCGTCCCTCAAGGTAGTATTGCCGTCATCGTCCTTGGCGGTATAGATAACGAGTGTACCGATGACAGTGGAGTCATTTCCGCTGTCCTGTCCGTCGGTATGAAAGGCGAGGCATAGATCGACAGGCTCCTCCTGCGCGTTAACCCACATCGCCCGGCATTTCATATCATCCTTGTACTCATCTCCGTCATAGAGGTTCCATAGGGTAGAGTCGGCACCTTGGTTCACGAGCCAGTATCGTGCTCCTTCCGCCCATCGGGGCATGCCGGAGGAACCGGTCTCCTGTTCCTCCAGTCCGGCACGGGGCATGATCACATCCGCTCCTGCATTCTCCAGCATCCGTTTGACGAGGCGTACGTACTCCTGGCTGTATAGATCCTCAACGGTAGTCCAGAGTGTAGCCCGCTGCCAGATCCACTCGTCGCGTTCCCGGTTATAATACATCCCATGGCTCGGATAGATGACGATCGTCTTATCGGTCAGGTCACAATAGCGGTCCGAAGAGAGTTTGCATTTGGTCTCCGGTGCCTGCGACCGTGCGCAGTCCGTGATAAGCGTCTCAACATTGACCCCAGCCGCATAGATAGTGACCTTACCGGAGGGCGTGCCTGTCGTCCAGAGGCTGACCTTTTGTTTCAGTTCCTCGAGGTTCCGGGGAGTCCATCGGAAGTCCTTGAGCGTAGCGTTGGTTTTGATCGTGACGGCATCGCCGTTGACGCGCATGCTCTTGACCCTCACTTTGGGACTCCAGACGGGCGAGAAGCCCGTATAAGCCATGAGCGAATCGCCCAACTCCCGCATGCCAAGCGTTTCCGCACTAATTGAAAATTGAAAATTGAAAATTGAAAGGATGACTAATCCTAACAACCTATACCTATGTTTCCTTTCTCCTTTCATTTTTCTTATCTCGCTCTGCTCGAACGATTATTGCTACGCATTTTTCACCTTTCACCTTTTTAGAAATCCTCATCGCTCAAGTCGGTGTTGCTCTTTTTGTTGTTGAGGGCCGCCTCTTGGTATGATTTCAAGAGATCCGCCGCCATTCTGGGCTGGTATCCCTCGGCGATATCATAATCCTTGGCGTCATTGGCTTTGAATACCACTCTGACCTTGATCACAGCTACTCCTGCCTCCAGTTCGGCAATCACCTCCGGCGAAACCTCATAGGTGGTCTCAGTCCAGTATTTGGTGAGCGTCGAACGAGCGACCTTCTCGGTTCTCTTGTCTTTCTTAACCTCCATTCCGGGCACGCGGTTGAGCCGCACGACCTTGCCGTCCGCAAAACGCAGCAGGATACGGGACTCGTCCGAGAATTCATTGAACTCGTTGGTGTTGACGGTCTTGACGATCATGGTGGTGACATCCTTTCCGTCTTTGTGCTCCTGGCAGAAAGCGATCTGCGGTTTCAGGTTTTTGTTAACCGACGCATCCACATGGATAAACTTGCCGCGCTGCGCAGCGTTGACATTCATACTCAGCGCCATCAGAAGCGCTACCATTACAGAAAATACCTTTTTCATTTGTGATTTGTTATTTGTAGTTAGTTATTTGTGTTTTTTAAATTCTTAATTTTTAATTCTTAATTTTTAATTTTTAATGTCCTGTTGACAGGCCTTACTCGGTATCCGGCAGCCCGCAGGAGTTGGAGAAGTCCTTTGTCACCGCCGAGGAAGACAGCATCGAGAGTGATAAACGCCCCTCCTTCCGCCAGAATCGGTTTGAGCCGCTTCACCCATTGCTCGTTCCGCGCGCAATAGACCTTGTAATCTGAGAAAGAGACGGAAGTGGTGTTATCCGGTCCCTCCACCTGATAAGCCATGTCCGCGAGTCTTCCGAAGCGGTACATCTCTCGTAGCGTCCGCTCTTGTCTGACTTCGTTCTCCGGATATTCGATCACCTTCAGCAGTTCCTTGCACTGCCAATGGAAAGGCTCTCGGTCGAAAAGCATATACATGGTCTCTCCAATATTATCCAGTCCGACGACCGGCATGTTTCGCTCCGCAGCAACGGATTCAAAGAATCCCACCATTGATCGTTGCTCGTCGTATTGCATCCATTGCTTCATCAGTTCCGTCCGGTACATCTCGGTGAGGTAGGATGGTTTCATCCGGCAGAGTTGTTCCAATCCCATGCCTAAATTGATACGAAGAGAGTTGTTTATCAGTTCGTATTCGCTTTCGCTGTAAAAATTGCTGAGTTTGACAGAATCGGGCAGGAGCGCCGCTTTGCGCAATGCAGCCAGTGCTTCGTAGTCCTGCATAGCAAACTCCGTGACCACTTTATGGCATTTCCCGAAGCATTTGAAGACATTCGGAATCGTGTCAATAAAGGCCATATCAACGAACCTGTTGGTAGCAAGCACGTAGGATTTATGGCGCGCTCCGCCTTTGCTGATTTCATAGAGCACCTGGGCATGGCAGAAAGGAGGAAGGACGAAGGACGAAAATGAAAGGAGCAAGGCTAAAGCAAAACGCCTTAGTGCCCAATGACTGATATGTGTTCTTATTCCTTTCATCTTATTTGAACCGCGTGATCATGTTATACGCCTGATATATACCTAACTCTCCCGCTTTGGAGAGATCCGCGAGCCCTTTCTCGTTCTCTCCGGTATAGATATAGGTGAGTCCTCTGTTGAAATACGCCTCGGCGAAGTCAGCATCCAGTCTGATGGCACGGGTGTAGTAGTCGATAGCATCCTTGTATTCCTTCTGTGCGCATAGGATGTTAGCCTTGTTATAGAGCGCAAAGACAAAATCCGGCTGCAGCCTGAGTACCTGGTCATAATCGCGCAGCATGATATCAAAATCCATGTTGGCGGTAGCGTCTTGTTCTCCGATAGCGCGTTGATACTCCAGCAGCCTGTACCTCCAGTTGGCGCGGCAGAAGAAGAGCAGGGGTTCCAATTCCTTGTCGGCAATCAAGACCGCTCTGGTGCAGTCATCGATAGCTGAAGTATAATCCTGAACGATGGCAAACTCCATCGCCCTTGAGAGGTACAGGAGCGCATCCGGCTTCTCGTCCAGAAGTTGGGAGAGTCGCCTGATCTGTGTGAAATGATAATCCACCATTTCAGCCGTAAGCGCCAGTTCCTGGCTTGTGAAGCGCAGAGCAGCCGGCAGAACCTGCATTTTGTTAAGCCGGTCCACCAACGGATGGTAATAATTGGTGCGCCGCAGAGAGAGGTCCTGGCTGTAATACGAGAGGACGATATTTTCTTCGTTCACAACGTCCTGGTGGCGTTTCTGGACCGTACCGCGCGTCTGGGAGTCGTATTTCTGCTCCTCATCGGGTATCTCGGTCTGGTTCTGTGCGGTATTGGCGGAGAACTCCTTCCTATGGTCTTTCTTCTGCGGCTGCGCTTTGGCAATGGTCAGATCCGTGTTCGGCTGTGCAGCCTGCTGCGCCTGTATCTGTTCCTTACGGGACTCCAGTTCCTGCGCTTTCTGGCGGTACTGGAAGGCTCCTTTCTGGTCTCCCTGTCTGGCTTTGGCTTGTGAAGCAAGATAATAGGCCGGCAGGAAATACGGGTATCTCTCTATCATCTCCTGCATATCTTTCACGACGGCTCTCCATTGTTTGAGTTGCATCTCCACGAGCGCTCTCTGGTATCGCATCTCGGTTCGTTCCGGAGCGAGCGAGATAGCCGTATTCAGGTCCTCCAGCGCACGGTTATAATCTCCTACCTCCTGACGCATCACACCCCGGTTATAATAGCAATCCGCATCCCGCGGCGCAATCTTGACCGCCTGGTCATAGTCCGAGAGTGCTCCCCGGTAATTATGGCGGCGATAATGGATAACACCCCTGTTGATATAGTCTCCCGCCCATTTGGAACCGAGGTTGATAGCCTGGGTCAGTTGGACGTATGCATCATCCTCCCTGTCAAGCATGAGGTTCGTCACTCCGAGCGCAGACCATACTGCAGGGTTGTTCTTGTCGTATCTAGAGGCATGCTCGAAAGCATCCAGTGCAGCAAGGGTGTCCTTTTTCAAGATACAGATATGTCCCTTCTCGCTCCAGACGGAAGCGGACGTCGGTTCGCGTTTGAGCATCTGGTCGATATCATCCAGCGCTTCGTCATAATGCTTCATCTGTGCGCGTGTGTCCGCGCGGAGAAGCATATAAGTCCGGTTCTCCGGCGAGAAATGCAAAGCCTCCGTATAGTCGGCTTCCGCTTCCTCCAGCCGTTCGAGCTGGCGGTAAATATAGCCTCGTGCATAATAGCATCCCGGTGAGAAGGGATTTCTCTCAATGGCCGCATTACAGTCGTTCAACGCTCCTTGGTAGTCCTCCAACTGAATCTTGGCAATAGCGCGGTAGAAATAGGGCTCGGCGAGGTAGGGCTTGAGATGGATGACCTGGTTGAAATACTGGATAGAAAGTACATAGTCCTCAAAATACAAGGCATTCCGCCCGATCGCAGTAATACGGTCGGTGTTCAGTTGCGCATAAGTACCAAGGGACAAAGTACCAAGTACCAAGGATAATATAAATCTCTTAATTCTCAATTCTCAATTCTCAATTATTCACATCCTTCGTTGGGATCAAACCACTTCGGTATCTCAAACTGCTCCGTAGGACTATAGCCCAGATCGGGATCCTCCAGCACTTTCTTCAAATAGAGCGCACTGATAGGCAGAGCCATTGAGGCACCTTGTCCTTCTGCCATATTATCAAAATGTATGCCACGGTCCTCTCCTCCGACCCAAGTACCGCAAACCAATGAAGGAGTAAAGCACATAAACCATCCGTCGGAGTTGTTATTGGTAGTACCTGTCTTGCCTCCCATGGGTGCGTTGACGCCGTATTTGAAACGCACACGGACACCGGTACCGTGATCCATTACAGCACGGAGCATGTGGATCATCTTATATGCCGTGGTCTCGCTGATAATTTCATGCGTGCGGGGCGTGAACATACCGATAATATTCCCGTTCGAATCCTCAATACGTGTGACATACAGCGGTTCGGTACGGATTCCCTTGTTCGCAAAAGTGGTATAGGCATCTACCATCTCTTCGACGCTCACTTCGCAAGGTCCCAGACAGAGCGAAATAACAGGATCCAACTCTCCCTGAATACCGAATGACTGCATCATTTTGACGAGTTGCTCCGGTGTAAAGAGCGACATGAGATAGGCCGATATCCAGTTGGACGAGTTCATCAGTCCCCATGTGAGAGTCACGGTGTCTCCTCTGTATTTGTCATGTGTGTCCCTGGGTGTCCATTCGCGTCCGTTAGCGTCATAGAGAGTGATAGGTTCGTTCACCGTCTTCTCGCACGGCCACATCCCTTCGTCCATCGCCAGGGTATAGAGGTAAGGCTTAACGGTAGAGCCCACCTGACGGCGGCCTTTCGTAGCCATATCGTATTGGAAATAGGAGAAATTAGGTCCTCCTACATATGCTTTGACATGTCCGGTATGCGGATCCATAGACATAAACCCGCAACGGAGGTAACTCTTCAGCCATTTGATCGAGTCATAAGGGCTCATGATTGTGTCTATCAGCCCTTTGTCGTACGAGAAAATCTGCATCTCGCGCGGTGTACGGAACGCCGCCATAATGGAGTCGTTGCTGATCCCGGCGCGTTTCATACTGCGGTAGCGGTCGGTCTGGCGGATAGAACGGTTCATGATACCGTCTATCTCAGCCTGGGTCAACGAGCGGGAGAAAGGAGCGTTCTTTTTCTTCTTCAGCTCCCGGAAGAAAGACTTCTGCTGCTCCTGCATGTGTTCGCTTACCGCTTCCTCAGCATAACGCTGCATGCGGGAGTCAATAGTGGTGTAGATCTTCAGTCCGTCCTGATAAAGGTCATACTTGGAGCCATCGGGTTTCTTGTTCTTCTCGCAGAAACCATACAGCGGGTTGTTGTCCCATTGGTTCTTGTCCAGCTGATATTGCTGTTTGTTCCATTCCGAGTAGTCGCTCTCCTTCGGCTCTTTAGCCGTCAGTACACCTCTCAGGTACTCCCGGAAATAGGGTGCAATACCTTGTTTGTGGTCCACAGAGCTGTAATGCAACTCCAACGGCAGCGCCTCAAGCGAGTCCCGCACCGCCTCATCGATATAGCCGTATTTCTCCATCTGGTCAAGCACGGTATTCCGGCGGTTAGTGGCCCTCACGGGATGGCGGACAGGGTTATATAGAGAGGGGTTCTTGCACATACCTACCAACATCGCCGCTTCCTCGATCTTGAGATTCTTCGGGGTAGTGGAGAAATAGACCTGGGAGGCAGACTGGATACCTACTGCATTATAGAGAAAATCAAACTGGTTGAGATACATGAGCAGGATCTCATCCTTGCTATAAAGGCGCTCCAGTTTGGTAGCAATGACCCATTCGATAGGCTTCTGCATCGCGCGTTCGAAGATGTTATTTGCCCTCGGAGACCAGAGTTGTTTAGCCAACTGCTGGGTAATGGTAGAACCTCCTCCGGCGCGTCCCAATTTGAGAATAGCACGGAACATGGATTTGAAATCCACTCCGGTATGCCGGTAGAAACGTGCGTCCTCAGTCGCTATCAGGGCGTTGATCAAGTCCGGCGAGAGATCGGTATATTGCACGCCGATACGGTTCTCATACCGGTAATAACGTCCCAGCGACTGCATATCAGCAGAGATAACTTCACTGGCGAACGTGTTTTTGGGGTTCTGCAACTCCTCCAGTGGCGGCAGATAGCCCAACGCGCCTTTCGTGATAAGCCAGATTACCAGAAAAGCAACCAACATACCTCCGAGGATAATTCCCCAGAACCAAAGTAAAAAAGGTTTGTACCAACTTTTTTTCATATCATTAGGTCTTCAATTATTCTATTTAACACATGCAGTCCCTTTTGCGTCGCTACGATGCGTTTTTCTTCTGTCTCCCGAAGGAGTCCTTTTTGTACGAACGAGTCGAGAACGAGTCGTTTATGAGTCGGTAAAGTGGCCGGTATTCCTCTGTTTGTCCTAAGTCCTAACATGACCTGCTCGTTATACCGGTCTTCGTCGGACAAAGTCTCGCTCTCCCGCACTAATGTGCTGTCTGCTATACCTTGTATATAAGCATCCAAATCATCCGGATTCCAACTCCGCACGCACCCTATATAACTATGCGCGCCCGCGCCTACGCCTACATACGGAGTGCCGTTCCAATAACTGCTGTTATGCAGCGCTTCGTATCCCTGCAGAGCAAAATTGCTCACCTCGTAATGCACTAATCCCGCGTCTTTGAGCCGTGCGCATAGGTAGTCATACATAGCCATCTCCGTGTCCTCGTCTATCGACTCCAACTCGCCTGCATCCCTCCGTCTGGTCAACTCCGTACCTTCTTCATACATCAGTCCGTAGGACGATATATGCTGTACGTTCAGGCTCAGCGCCGTCTCTATATCCGCTTTCCACATGTCCATCGTCTGTGTCGGCAAAGCGTACATCAGATCAATAGATATATTCCCGAATCCCGCCTCTTGCGCCATGCGGACGGCTTCTATCGCTTGCTGCGCATCGTGTCTTCTGCCGACCAGATGCAACAAACCGTCCTGAAACGACTGGATGCCAATAGACAGCCTGTTAATTCCGGTTTCCCGCAAGCGCAGAAAATATTCTCTCGTTGCATCGCCGGGATTGAGTTCCATCGTTATTTCCTCCGCGTCAGCAGCTCCGGCGGCCTTCAGGAGTTTCGATACATCCTCCGCCCGAAGCGTACTGGGTGTGCCTCCTCCTATATATACGGTGCGGATCGGTTCTCCCGCTTCGCCCCGCCGCGAATCAATCTCTTTTATAACCGCTTCAAGGTATTCCTCCTGCCGCTGCAGAAGGGTAGTGGAGAAAAAATCGCAGTACAGGCAACGTCTCTTGCAAAAGGGTATATGTATATACAATCCTGCCACTATTCTTTCTTCCAGAATACCGTTCCTACCAGTTCATCCGGCAGGTATTGCTGTTCTACCCAATGCCCCGGAAAATCATGCGGATACTTGTACCCGTCCGAATATCCGAGTTCTTTCATTAAGCTCGTCGGAGCATTGCGAAGATGCAACGGAACGGGCAGATTGCCTGTTTCGCGCACTTTTGCCAGTGCTTCGTCTATCGCCAGATAAGCGGAGTTGTCCTTTCGGCAAGTAGCGAGATAGATCGTTGTTTCGGCTAAAGGAATGCGTCCTTCGGGCCAGCCGATCTTATTGACCACCTCGAAACAGGTGTTAGCCAGAAGCATGGCATTGGGGTTTGCCAAACCTATATCCTCGCTGGCAGAGATCACAAGCCGGCGCGCGATGAATTTGGGATCCTCACCGCCCTCTATCATCCGTGCCAGCCAGTAAATAGCCGCCTGCGGATCACTGCCGCGGATAGATTTGATGAAAGCGGAAATGATATCATAGTGCATCTCCCCGTCCTTGTCATAAGCTACAGGGTTCTGCTGGAGCTGCTTGGTGACCGTCTCATTATCAATAACCTTTACACCGCTGTTGCTGACCAGTTCAATGATATTGAGCAGTTTACGCGCATCGCCTCCGCTATAACGCAAGAGTGCTTCGGTATCCTTAACTTCTATCCCCAATGACCGGATATAGTTGTCCCGGGTCATTACCCGGTGCAACAATTCCAACAGATCTTCTTTTCCTAAAGACTTGAGTACATAGACCTGACAACGGCTGAGCAGAGGAGTAATCACCTCGAAACTGGGGTTTTCAGTAGTTGCTCCTACCAGGGTGATAGTACCATCCTCCACGGCGCCGAGCAGACTGTCCTGCTGACTCTTGCTGAATCTGTGAATCTCGTCAATGAAAAGTATCGGACTGCGGCTGTCAGCAGGTGCAAAGAGACCATTATTGACCGCGGCATTGCGTTTGGCTTTATCGATCACATCCCTTACTTCTTTTACGCCGCTGGTGACCGCACTAAGGGTATAGAACGGCCGTTGCAACTGGTGTGCAATAATGCGCGCCAAGGTCGTTTTGCCGACACCCGGAGGACCCCACAGAATGAAGCTGGCGATATTGCCGCTCTCTATCATCTTGCGCAAGATAGCGCCTTCGCCCACAAGGTGTTTTTGACCGATATATTCGTCCAGCGTCTTCGGACGCATTCTTTCTGCTAATGGTAACATAAAGTCATTTGCAATTTAGTCATTTTACCATTTACGATTTATATCCCAGTAACTGTTTTGCCGTCAGGAGCGCTGCTTCGGTAGTTTGCTTCCCGCTCAGCATGGATGCAATCTCCGTGACGCGTTCCTCGTTATTGAGGAGACGGATATGTGTCTCCGTACGAGTAGCTGTATCCGCCTTATATACTTTGTATTGTTGTTGTCCCAGCGCAGCTATTTGCGGCAAGTGGGTGATAGCAATGATCTGGCGGCTCTTGGCCATTTCGCGCATGATAGACGCCATTTGCGTAGCTATATCTCCGCTCACGCCGGTGTCTATCTCGTCGAAGATAATGGTAGGCAGTCCTTTCGTGGAGGCGATAAGCGCCTTCACGCACAGCATCAGACGGCTGATCTCGCCTCCGGATGCCACCTCGCTCACAGCACGCAGACTTTGGTTAAGGTTGGCTGCAAACATCAGTTGCATTTCGTCGCAGCCGGAAGGAGTGAAGTCCTCGGTAGCACGAACAAGGATCTCTACTTTAGCATGCGCTACTCCGAGTCGTTTGAGTCCGTCCGTCAGCCGCTCGCATATCTGCGGAATAACAGCCTTGCGACTCTTTGTCAGAGCTTCGGCAGAGCGGGTGAGAGTTGCCTTCTTTGCCGACACTTCTTTCTGTGCCTGTTCGATATCGAAATCAAAACTATCCAGTCTGTTTACCTGTTCCGCCAGTTCGTCCCGCATGGTAATGAGTTGGTCTATCGTTTCTGCGCTGAATTTCCGTTTCAGGTTCTCCAGCTGTGCTATTCGTTCCTCAACCCATTCCAACCGCTGCGGGTCCATTTCTATCCGGTTCAGTATATGCTCCGCTTCCTCCGCAATGTCTCCGATCTCTATGCGTGCGCTGTCTATCCGTTGTTGTAACTCCGGCGCAGCGTCTTCTATCCGGCATGCCCGCAATGCCTCCATGGCGCTTCCTTGTTCTCCGTTCAGCGCTTCTACAGCCGTCATGAGCGCCATGCGGATCTCTTCCGCATGACTCAACCGATACTGCTCTTGCTCCAACTCCTCCAGTTCTCCTTCTTGCAGTCCGGCTTCGTCCAACTGCTTGTATCGGTATTGGATGTAGTCCGCGTCCTGCTGGCTTTTCTTCGCCAGAGCCTGCAGTTTATGCAATGCCTCCACCGCTGCTGTATAGGCTTCATAGTCCGCACTATATGTATCCCTGAGTGTCTCGTTGAGCGCAACGGCATCCACTACTTCCAATTGAAAATCAGCGTTTTCTATCAGCAGGTTGGCATGCTGGGAGTGAATGTCTATCAGTTTGTTTGCCAATACTTTCAGTTCCTGCAAGGTGACCACGCTGTCATCCACGAATGACCGGCTTTTCCCGTTGATGTACAACTCGCGGCGGATGATCATATCGTCAAACTCCGCTTCGATAATACATTTATCCTCCCCGTCCGTGATAGCTTTGCTGTCAGCTCGCGCCCCCAGTACCAGCGCCAGAGCACCTAATATGATACTCTTTCCGGCTCCGGTCTCGCCTGTGAGCACTGAGAAACCCGGTCCGAAATCAATATCCAAACGGCTTATCAGTGCGTAGTTCTGTATGTGTAAATGCTTCAGCATAGTTATTGATTGATGCGGCCGTATGTGTTCTGCCGTGTAGGATCAATATCCATCAGAAGATCATATACGGCTTTTTTCTCTTTGTCTGTACCTTTACAGAAGAGGTCCGCCAGCTCATCCGCTTTGGCGTCAAGAAAGGTGTTGATCACATATGTAGCAGGACGGGCGCGATATACCTCCTTGAGGACAGGCAGTCCTTCTGCAATACGTGCGCGGCCATTCGTTACATTGCCACTCATCTCATCCAGACCCAGACGGTGATATTCGTAATAATAATTGCGGTATTTCTTAAATGCCTCGTCCAACAGATTGTTGATCAGCGCATAGCGGTTTCTATTGCTATCGAACGCCAACCATCCTTTTTGTTCGGCATTCTCCATACTTGCGCTCTGGCAGGCATTCACAATCTCCTCGCATTGCTGGAAGAAAGGAGTGCCACCCATACGCTGAAAACTATCCTGGTCATGACCGATAATGAGATAACAATAATATGCCAGCATAGCCGTCAGATTCGTAGTGAATGTATTCTGCTGATATTCAATACGGTCGAACTCCTGGTAGGTGAAATTAAAATTGTTGTCCTTGAAGTTAAGCAGCGGAGTAGTGTATGTAGTACCAAAGACCGGTCTGCGGCTCTGGAGGGTCATCTCGCATTTATACATGTTATCTGCCGCCTCTTTGACCACAATCAGCATGCTGCATTCGATCTTCTCTTTCTCGGCGTAGGTCATATTGGTCCAGCGGTTTTGGCTCATGTATTCCTCTATCGCCTTTTTTAGTGTTTCATACACTTGTTTGTTCGAACCCTCGATCTGGTCCGAATTGATGGTCACGGTGCAGTTTAGTTCTTGCGCAGATAGACAGACTGCGAGCATGAGAGCTGATATAAATGCTAATTTTCTCATTTCGAAATAGAAACAATATTTCCCGTTTTCTCACTAAAAATGATTTTAGGCAACTCCGAGCCTGTGAACATGTCTTTCGGCAGAGGTACATCCATGCCCGTTTGCGCCAGCGGGATTTCCTTTTCTGCCAATCGTCTGCCTTTGTATCGAATCTCCACCAAACATTGTCCCGGCAGGTTATAAACTATTTCAGACGGCTCGATTTTCTTCTTTTTCCCCTTGGCGTTATTGGAGTCGTCGGTATAGAAAGGAGTGAATGACGGACTAACCGTGACCCGAATGGTGTCCGCTTCTATGTTTTCGGCATTCGTAAATCCGTTTCCCTCGGAGAAGAAAAGAGGATAAACGTATCCTTTTAACGCAGCTCCTTCTTTGCGGTGAATATCAATGTGATCGTAATATATTCTCTTGTGTTTGGTCACCTTGCTCCTTTTACCGGTGAATAACTCGGTCAGCGCTTCTTCCTGTTTGTTCAGTTCATTAAGCACCAACTCCATTGCTTTTCCGTCAGCAGGAGCGTTCTCTACCTCTCCGCTGAGGAGATACATACGTGTCTCACGGATATGGAATATCTGTTTGGCTACTTCATATGCCTGTGCCTCCTCTCCATTGGCTTTCAGTACATCTTCGGGGTAGGGTACAGGACGGCTCTTGGGCTTTGCTTCCTTAGACGGAACGGAAGACGGTTTGTGTTTTTGTTTCGCAACAGTCTCCGGCGCATTATAGCCGACCAGCAGTCCTTTCTCGTTGATATTCAACAACAGAGGAATACCGTTTTCCGCGCTCACTTTATGCGGCCGTGTCCTATCCGCAACAGTATTGGTGCTCACGGTAGCGCCTGTGAGGGTACAAACCGTTTGATTTTCCTTTACAGCGTCCTCAATACCCAGCATTGCCTCTGCATATTCAGCGTATGCGCCCTGTTCCGCTTTTTCCACAGTGTAGGCGAAATCAACTACAACTATGGTCTTTGGGCTGTAGTACACCAAAGCGGGTTCTCCTTCTGTAAGCACTTGAGCGCTTAAAGCGCTTGCAATAACCGCTCCAAAGAGCATTAAAAAGATTCTTCTCATATATTATCTGTCATAAATTATTATTCCAAATTTTCCATGCGGCTTGTGCTTGCCCCACTAACATCTCCATTCCGTTCCGGATAGTTGCACCTTGCGCTTTGCCTTTTTGCAGAAACAGCGTTTCCTCCGGATTATAAACGCAGTCAAACAGCAAATGGCGTGCCGAAATCCACTGGTAAGGAATAGCGGGGAATGTATCAGTCTCCGGTGCCATCCCGAGCGGCGTACAATTGACGATCACCGTATATTCTTTCATTATCGGTTCGGTCAATTTGTCATACCCCAGCATGCCGTCTTTCGGCGTACGGCTGACAAGAGTAGGGGAAATACCCAATTTGCGCAGGCCATAGCAGACTGCTTTGGATGCTCCTCCGGTGCCTAAAACAAGTGCTTTCTTATCATCCGGGCGAAGTAACGGGCGGATGGATTCGATAAAACCCAGACAGTCGGTGTTATATCCAATGCGGTCATGAATGACATTCACAGCTCCGATTGCCTCCGCCGTTTCGTCCAACCGGTCCAAATACTGAATGACCGTCTGTTTATACGGCATAGTAACATTCATGCCGTCTAATGAACGCATAAGCTCGTTCATTTTCTCTTCCGTTAATTTCTCCACCGGATACAAGCTATACTCCGCTTCTATCCCTTCCCGCACGAATTTCTCCGAGAAATATTTCGCAGAGAAGGAATGCAATAGTGGAAATCCTATTATACCAAAGTGACGCATAATTTTCCTTTCCTTATTGTTGCTTTATGGGTTTTGGATGTGAATGTTTTCCCTCCCTCACCTTTTTGCAACGCATCATAAATTTTATCAATTTCGGCAAATCCGTACCCGCGAAGTTCTTCGTATAGCTTTGTGATACCTGCTTCGCGTGTGTTTTTGCCTTCCAATATATCTACATACCCTTGCATGTATTCTGCCGTTTGGGCCATGTGCTCGATCTCCGTTTTGCTGTATTTTTTCAGTTGCTCACGGATTGCATTGCGGGGAATGGATGTGTCTGCATTGGTGCTGTCCGTCACCCACCGAAGTCCGCGTTTGTCCCGCAAGTAATGCTCGATGTAGTCGCGCGTAGTACAAAGGAGCGGTCGCACAACAGGCACGCCTTCTGCCGCCATCGGATTGGCACTCTTAGGCCGCATTCCGGCTAAACCTCTCAGTCCTGCCCCTCGTTTCAAGTTCAGCAGCAGTGTCTCCGCCTGGTCGTTTTGGTGGTGTGCCACTGCGACAGCCTGACATCCTTTTTCCCGTGCCACTTGTTCAAACCAAGTGTATCGAAGTTCGCGTGCTGCAAGTTCTATTCCTTCATTATGCGCCCGCGCGTAGGATAAGGTGTCAAAGTCAGTAACGACCAGTTCTACATTCATCTTTCCGCACAGCTCGCGCACGAAAGCTTCGTCCCTGTCGCTCTCAGCCCCCCGCAAATGGAAGTTGCAATGGGCGGCAATACATGAATAGCCGGCACGGATGAGTACATCCAATAGCGAGACGCTGTCTGCGCCGCCACTGAGCGCTACCAACACCGGTTTGTCTTTTTGCAGCAAATTCCGCTGTCGGATATATGTACTGACACGCCTTAACACCGTTAATCCGTTAATCCTCTGTATTTGACGCGTTTAGGCTGGCATGCTTCCTCGCCCAGACGCATTTTCTTATTCTCCTCATACTCCGAGTAACTGCCTTCGAACCAGAATACTTTGCCGTCTCCTTCGTATGCCAGAATATGCGTACAGATACGGTTGAGGAACCAGCGGTCATGGCTGATCACGACAGCACATCCGGCGAAATTCTCTAATCCTTCCTCCAGTGCACGGAGCGTATTGACATCAATATCATTCGTCGGCTCGTCGAGCAAGAGCACATTAGCTTCGGATTTGAGCGTCAAGGCCAGATGCAGTCTGTTTCTTTCTCCTCCAGAGAGGACTCCGCATTTCTTCTCTTGGTCCGCCCCGGTGAAGTTAAAACGGCTCAAGTAAGCCCGTGCATTGATTTCTCTGCCGGCTACACGGATAAACTCCGTGCCACCGCTAATGGTCTCAAAGACGGATTTGTTAGGATCTATGTCTGCATGCTGTTGATCCACATAGCCTATTTTGACTGTTTCGCCCACAGAGAATGTGCCTTTGTCTGCTTTCTCGGTACCAATAATCATGCGGAAGAGGGTAGTTTTACCGGCTCCGTTCGGTCCGATCACGCCTACAATGCCGTTCGGCGGCAGCATGAAGTTCAGATCCTCGAACAACAGACGGTCTCCAAATGATTTGGCTACTCCTTCTGCATTAATCACTTTATTACCCAAACGAGGTCCGTTGGGGATGAATATTTCCAGTTTCTCCTCGCGCTCTTTCTGCTCCTCATTCAGCATTCTGTCGTAGGACTCCAGACGCGCTTTCTGTTTTGCATGCCGTGCTTTGGGCGCCATGCGTATCCATTCCAACTCGCGTTCCAGTGTTTTGCGGCGTTTGGAAGCTTGTTTCTCTTCCTGCGCCATGCGGTTTGTCTTCTGCTCAAGCCACGAGGAGTAGTTTCCTTTCCAAGGAATGCCTTCTCCTCTGTCCAGTTCGAGAATCCATCCTGCCACATTATCGAGGAAATAGCGGTCGTGTGTGATACAGATTACCGTTCCGGCGTACTGCTGCAAGTGCTGCTCAAGCCAGTCTATGGACTCTGCGTCCAAATGGTTTGTCGGCTCGTCCAGGAGAAGTACATCGGGTTGTTGGAGCAATAGCCGGCATAGCGCAACGCGGCGGCGTTCACCTCCGGAGAGGGTAGTGACACTTGCATCGTCCGGCGGGCAACGGAGCGCATCCATCGCCCGATCCAGTTTCTGGTCTATATTCCAAGCATCGGCAGCGTCCAGTTTGTCTTGCAGTTCCGCCTGGCGGGCTAACAACTTATCGAAATCCGCATCTGGTTCCGCGAAAGCCATGTTTATCTCATCGTACTCGCGCAGCATGTCCATGACGGGCTGTACACCTTCCTGCACCACTTCGCGCACGGTCTTATCAGGATCCAGTTTCGGGTCCTGCTCCAAATAGCCGACGCTGTACCCAGGCGACCATACTACTTCGCCTTGGTATTCTTTCTCGATCCCGGCTATTATCTTAAGCAAAGTGGATTTACCGGCACCGTTGAGACCGATAATACCGATCTTAGCGCCATAAAAGAAGCTAAGGTAGATGTTTTTTAATACCTGTTTTTGCGGACCGAAACTCTTGTTCAGTCCAACCATTGAAAAGATAATTTTTTTATCGTCTGCCATAAAAAATATTTACAATTTGATCATTTACAATTTGGTCATTTGTGCAAATACTCTGCAAAGGTATAGTCGTACGGGTTTTTATCGTCCGCTTCGTGTCTTTCTGCGCTGATCAGTTTCCATTCACTTTCTTTGATCTCGGGGAAGAACGTGTCTGCATCCTCCCACGAATGATGGATATGGGTGATATAGAGTTTGTCTGCACGACTCATCATCTGTCGATAGACCATTCCTCCACCAATAACGAATGCTTCTTCCTCCGGCGATACCTTGGCGCAAAGTTCATCCAGCGAATAAACCGCTTCTGCTCCCTCAAAGGTTTTGCCGGGAACGTCCGTTAGGACGATATTCCGTCTGTTAGGCAGCGGATGTTTGGGCAGAGAAAAGAACGTGCGCTCTCCCATTAAAACCGTACTGCCGCTTGTTATCTCCTTGAAATGCTTCAAATCCGCCGGCATATGGCACAACAAGTCGCCTTTTTTACCGATGGCATAGTTCTCTGCTATTGCTACAATAATGGAAATCATAGGTGTTGAACTGTTAAATCGTTAAAGTGTTAAACTGTTAAAGTGTTAGACTGAAACTTGTCCGGCAATATGCGGATGCGGATCATAGCCTTCCAATGTAAAATCTTCGTATTGGAAACTAAAGAGGTCTTTTACCTCAGGGTTAATTATCATTTTCGGCAGAGCGCGTGGCTCGCGTGTGAGTTGCAGTTTGACCTGCTCCAGGTGGTTCAGATAAATATGCGCATCTCCCAAGGTGTGAACGAAATCACCGCATTGGAGTCCTGTTACTTGCGCCATCATTTGCAAGAGCAGGGCATATGAAGCGATGTTAAACGGGACGCCGAGGAAGATGTCCGCACTACGCTGGTACAGCTGGAGGGACAACTTGCCGTCCGCTACATAGAATTGGAACAGACAGTGGCACGGCGGCAGTGCCATCTTCTCCACTTCCGCTACATTCCAAGCGCTTACCATCATCCGCCGGCTATCCGGATTCTTCTTGATCGTCTCTACGATATTAGCGATCTGATCTATTGTACCGCCATTATAATCCGGCCAAGAACGCCACTGGTGTCCATAAACAGGTCCCAGTTCTCCGTTCTCATCCGCCCATTCATTCCATATACGAACGCCATGCTCCTGCAGGTATCTGACGTTTGTATCTCCCTGCAAAAACCACAAGAGTTCATAAATGATGGATTTGAGGTGCAGTTTCTTAGTGGTGAGTAAAGGAAATCCATCTGCCATACTAAAGCGCATCTGGTGACCGAAAACGGAAATCGTTCCCGTTCCAGTGCGGTCATGTTTTACGGTGCCCTCATTCAGCACACGTCGGCATAAATCTAAATATTGTTGCATATCAGTATAATTTGTACGTTGTTTTAACGACTTTGAATTCGGTTCTACGGTTGATCTGGTTGCAGATCTCCTGTTTGTCTGCAGGCAGAGAGAGGATATAGGTTTCATCCAATACTTGCTCTACCGGAATCCACGGATATTGCTTGTTCAGCGCTTTGTCGCACACAACAGGTTTCGTTTTTCCGTATCCGACAGGCGTCATCCGGTCCGCTTCAATCCCATGTTTGAGCAAGAAATCACAGCAGCTTTGCGCACGTTTCTGCGATAGTTCGTTGTTAAACTCGTCTGTACCTTTCAGGTCCGTGTGCGCGGATAACTCTATGGTTATATTGGGGTTGTCGTTCAGCAGTTTGACCAGATGCAGCAACTCCGTTTCGGAAGCTTTGGTAATTTCCCATCGTCCGAACTCATAGAAGATATTTTCCATTTTAACCGGTCTGCTGATCGGATTAAGCGTGAAGTTAATGGTGTATGTCTTACTGTCTTTCAGATTCAGAGTGGTCCATTGTTCTTTAGCATTCAAATGGCCGCGACAGGTAGCCAGCATGACATATTTGACATCCTTGTTCAGTTTTATCTTGTAACTGCCGTCCCGACGTGCATTCAGTTTGCTGTTCGTGCCATCCGAACCCACCAACCTCAGTTTTGCATCAGAAAGCGAGTTACCTGCTTCGTCCGTGATAGTACCTTCTACGACAAACTCCATCTCGGGCAGGGTAAACCGATAAATCTTATCATATCCTTTCTTGTCCCCTTTATTGGAAGAAAAGAAACCGTCCTGTGTGTTACCGGCAAAAGTGATACCGAAATCGTCTCCGACACCGTTGAAAGCCGGTCCCATATTATATAGAACCCAAACGGTAGAATCCTTGCTTGTTGTATCCCTTACGGCTTTGTAAAGGTCCAGTCCTCCATATCCGGGGTGTCCGTTGGAAGCAAAATAAAGTGTTCCGTCCTCGTGCACATAAGGGTACATCTCGTCGGCTGAAGTATTGATTCCTTTTCCCAGAGGCTGCGGATTGACCCATTCGGATCCATCCAGTTCCGCCATCCAGATATCTTTTCCTCCTTCGCCTCCCAAAGCATCGCTCGCGAAATACAAGGTGTCACCCGAAGCATTCAATGCCGGATGTCCGACGGTAATCGAACTGTCGTTAAACAGCTTCACTTCCTGTGGCTCTCCCCATTCACCGCTGGCACGTTCGCTCTTATATATCTTAGCGCCAAGATCTTTTCCGTTGATAGGTTTGGAGTAGGTGAAATACATCGTTCTACCGTCTCTGCTGAAACAGCATACGCCTATTTCCGCAGTTCCGGCCTGTTTGCCTCCTGCCGAGTCGTTCTTTTGCTCATTTTCCGGTGCATCATACAGCCCTTCCGCCAATTCGATCTCTTCCCATTTTCCCGCAGCATTCTTGCGCGTCTGGTATAATTGGAAGAGTTGTTGACCGGTAACATTACTTGGGCGCTTCAGTGTCTTCTTGCCGTTCTTCTGCTTCTCCTGACGATTAGAAGTAAACATGAGCGCATCCGTATTATCTCCGATAAACATCGGTGCGAAGTTACTTGTCCGTCTCTGGTTGAATTCCTTCGCTTCGGAAATCTTGTACCGCGAACCTTCTTTCTTCCATTCGTCGATTTTGCTGCAAGCGTACTTTCCGGCTTGCGCTACATAGTTATCCGGATGAGCCTGGAGGTACAGATCATAGCTTTTAGCAGCATCTTTGTACTTTCCCTGATATTGCAGAGCGAGTCCGGCATTGAGGAATATAATGGAGTCCTGAAGCTGGTATTTGCATCTGAGCGCAGACTGGTAACAGTTAGCCGCGCGCGGATTGTTGATGAGGCGGTAACATTCGCCCTGACGGAATGCCACATATCCCTTCAGTTCCCGGTCTTTCTTTGTACTAAGCCGGCTGTAGCAGGATTTATAAATATCCGCTGCATCATAGTATTCACCGATGGCGAACTTCTTGTCCGCCAGTTTGATCCGCTGCTTTATGCTACATCCGGAAAGAACAAGAAGGGCAATAAATATATAAATGATTTTTTTCGTCATTCTGGTCTGTATCGTCTATCAGCCGTCTATTCCAAGCTATGTACCACAAGTCCTGAACGCAGTTTGGGTTCGAACCATGTTGTTTTAGGCGGCATAATGTTTCCTGAGTCCGCAATATCAATGATCTGTTGCATCGTAACAGGGTAGAGTGCAAGCGCCACTTTCATCTCTCCGCTATCCACCCGCCGTTTGAGTTCTCCGAGTCCGCGTATACCGCCGACGAAATCAATCCGTTTATCCGAACGAAGGTCTTTTATGCCAAGAATCTTGTCCAGAATCAAGTTGCTGGAGATAGTGACATCCAGCACTCCTATAGGATCCGCATCATTATATCTGCCCGTTTTGGCAGTTAACGAATACCATTTGCCGTCAAGGTAAAGGGTGAAATTATGCAAGGCTTTCGGACGCACTTCTCTGAAATCTCCTGACAGCCCTGTATTCGGATATTCCGAGATGTCGAAGTCCTCACGCAGAGCACCAAGGAACTGTTCCGAAGAAAGTCCGTTCAGGTCTTTTACCACGCGGTTATAATCAATGATGTTAAGCTGGTTATCGGGGAAACAAACCGCAAGGAAGAAGTTGAACTCCGCGTTTTTGTCCCCTGTAGCCCTCTGTTTCTCCGCTCCGACTCCAGCAGCCGCTGCCGACCTGTGGTGCCCGTCAGCGATGTACATTGCGGGTATTTGCGCAAAGATCTCTGTTATTTTAGCAATCGTTTCTTTGTCATCAATGACCCAGAAGGTGTGTCTGAATCCTTCCGGCGCAGCAACGAAATCATATTCCGGTGTGTTTTGCGTTATTCGGGAGACGATAGCATCCAGGTCGTCGCGATGCGGGTAAGCAAAGAACACCGGCTCCATGTTGGCATTGAGCACGCGCACATGTTTCATTCGGTCTTCCTCTTTGTCGCGGCGCGTGAGTTCGTGCTTTTTAATTCTGCCTTCCAAATAATCATCCACCCATGCACCGACGACCAAACCGTACTGCGTCTTTTCCTTGCCGCCGGAAAGAGGGTTGTCAGCCAAGATTGTTTGGGCATATACGTAGTATTTCTCCTCTTGGTCCTGCACGAGCCATCCGTTTTGGCGGAACAGTTTGAATTGCTCCACAGCGGCGTTGTACACACGCGGATCATGTTCGTCCGTTCCCGGCTCGAAATTGATTTCCGGCTTGATAATATGATAAAGGGATTTGGGATTTCCGGCAGCTTCAGCACGCGCTTCCTCTGAATTCAGCACGTCGTACGGGCGGCTGCTGACTTGCTCCACCAGATTTTTAGGCGGTCTGATTCCCTTGAATGGTTTGATCTTCATGATATGAACGTTTATTTATTTTTTCTCGGAAGAGGCTGCAGGCTGCGATCCCATGGCGCATGTGCCGTTAAAGAGCGCGCCCGGCTCCACGATAAGCGTCTTGGTATGTACATCGCCGTGGATTTTTCCGCTGGCACGGAGCGAGAGCTGCTGATGGCATGTTATTTTTCCCTCCAAGAGCCCTAATATCTCCGCATTGCCGCAAATAACCGTTCCTTTAATCCGTCCGCTTTCTCCGATCACTACTTTTCCCGAGCAATTCAGGTCGCCCTCAATCAATCCATCGATACGGAAATCGCTGTCCGCCGTAATGTTTCCTACAATCTTACTTCCTGCGGTCAATGCATTGAACATCAGTCCGCTTTGTTGTTTCTCTGAAGCCATATGTTTTATGAGTTTTAATGATTTAACCTTTTGACGTCTTATGAAGACACACAAATTTGGGTGCAAAATTACAAAAAAAAAATGACATATGCAAGCATATGCCATTAAAATATTCAAAAAAATGCTTTTTACGCTTCTTTGTTGAGGTTCATTTCCATCGTGATATGAGGTATTCCGGCTTCGATGAAAATGTCTCCCACGGTATGAAAACCGAGGCGTTCGTAGAACGGAACGACTTGCGTCTGAGCGTGCATCCGGAGCGTTTTTCCTCCGCGGCGGAGAACTTCCGTAACGATCTGATTTATAATGTATTTGCCATAACCTTTGTTACGCTCTATTGTTAACATTCTACCTACGCAAAAGACGCCTTTTGTTTTGTCGGGAAAGAGGCGTGCGTAGGCAAGGACGAGTCCTTTCTTGCGGATGGCGAAATGGGTTGCGATGTAGTCGGTGTTATCTTCGTCCAGATAGCGAATGTTCTGTTCGAGTGTGAATACTTGAAATCTCGCTTTAAGTATTTCGTATAACTCCGCGGATGACAGGTCGGAGAAGGCTTTGATTTGTAGCGTTATGCCTTTTGGAAGTCTGAACGGCAGTTTTGCTTTACGCCGCTTTGCGGCGGGTTGCTGTTTCAGTTGCTCGCTAATGAAGGCATAAACGAATGAGCGGACCGTTACAAATCGCTTTTTTTCGGGCGTTTTGAAGGGAATGATACTCCGGTTATATGCCTCCATCCGCAGTTCCCATTCTCTCACTTGTAACGGATCCGCCATAATGGCATTCACCAAGGAATTGGTTTTCCCGAAGATAGCCCTTTGTGCTTTCTGTGCGGCAGAAGGGGCGTCTATATACTCTTTTTCAATGGTAAACACCTGCTCTTTGCCATTTGTAACGCGGTGCACTTCCTTGCTTGTCCGGTTCAGTTTCCCGCTTACTTTTCTGCCGTCGCTGTAGTCGATTTTAGCCATAAATCCGAATAAATTGTATATATATACTATGTATATATATAGTGTTAGTGTATAATTGTTAAATTTTTCGTTTTATCCTTGGGTTATCCTTGGGGAATCCTTGGGTTATCCTTTGGTAATGAGTCTATTCTGACTCTAAAACCGGGTGCAAAGGTACTATATTTTTGTGACATATGCAAGAAAAAAGAGAAAAAAAGCAAGCGTTTCGCTGATTTGCGCTGTGGACCCTCTATGCTGAGTGAGCGGGGATAATTGTTAAACTGATGTTGTCGCAAAGATACGACAAAAGTGCACAGAGTTTGTAATCGGCCTCGGACGTACCGTAGTGGTAACGAAGTGGTACCACTCAAATACATAAATACGAAAAATACTTAATGAATGAAAAAAAACGATTTTTTCTTGCATATGTGGAAAAAAAGTATTACCTTTGCGCCCGAATTTACCTTTAAATAAGGTACAGGGGGCAAAAAAAGGTCGGAAGAGACAGGAACAAAACATAACAAGTAAAATGAAAATGATATGAAAGAGATACTGATAGCCATCATTTTTATGTTGGTAGCAATGGCATTACTGAGTGTAGGCGTGATTTTCCGGAAAGATCACAGTTTCCGGTCGCAGCATATCCATCAGAACAAACGGATGAAAGAGGACGGTATCCATTGCTCGACCGCGCAAGACAAAGAGATGCGGCGGGAGAGAAAAAACAAGATTGCAGAGGCAACCTTGAAGGGTTAAACTGTTAAATTGTTAAACTGTTAAACTGTTAAACTGCTAAATTGTTAAATCATTCAAAACAAATAAAAACATGAACAAGATTAGTATTATTGTAGAGTCAGTATTGGCAGCAGGTGTTGTTGCCTTGTTTATCCTTTTCTTCACTTACAATCCTTGGGGCAAGAAGAGCGCCAGCGCGGATGTGGAGGCTCAAGGCGAGTTGTTACCGATAGCTATCGTAAACACCGATTCCATTTTGAGCCAATACACGCTTGCCGTAGAGTCCACCGACAAGCTGCAGAGCCAGTATGAGGAGTCTATGGTCAAACTGGACACCAAAGCCAAAGCGTTCCAGAAGGAGTATGAGACCTTCCAGCAAGACGTGCTGAATTTCCAGAAGAAAGTGGAAGCAGGTGCATTCCTGAGTCGCGAGCGCGCAGAGAGCGAGCAAGCCAAGTTGCAGAAGAAAGAGCAGCAGTTGCTTGCCAAACAACAGGATCTGGAGAACCTGCGTCAGAAACTGAGCAACGACTTTATGAACCAGCAAGCCGCATTGACCCAGCAGTTGCAAGACTCCGTACAGGCTTATCTGCGCGAGATGAATGCTGACGGTCACTATCACCTGATTCTGAATGACGCCGTGCTGATGAACAAAGTAGCGGGTTACGACATTACCGACGAGGTGATAGAGGCGCTGAACGCACGATATAAATAACCCCCCTCCGACTCCCCCCTCAAGGGGGAGGGAGAAGTAAGAGATAACCCCACCTAACCTCCCCACAAGGGGAGGAAAAAAGAAATGAGGACGCCTGCAAAAATACTATCCATATTAACCGTGTTCCTAACCCTTCCTTTGTGGGGAGGGAGCGGGAGCGGCTCGCAGATTTATGCGCAGCGGATACCGGAGGCGATAGAGTACACGGAGATATATGATTTTCTGGAGGAGTTGACGACGGACGGTGTGATTGCGTCCAATGCGGCAGTCAAACCATATACCCGTGATCATATCGCCCGGTTGTTGGCCGAAGCGCAAAGCAAGGATTCGCTGCTGAACAAACGGCAGAAAGCGGATTTGCAGTTCTATATGCAAGATTATGCGCTGGAACTGGACACTTTGCCAACCTATTACAGTTACGGTCACCGGCACGTGACGCAATGGATCACGAAGGTGTCGAACCTGTCGCTGGCGGATCCGAGTCTGCATATCCTGACGAAAGACAAGATCTTCAAGATGCGCGTCCGTCCGATCTTAGGCATGGACCTGAGTTACAACCGCAAGGGTCTGCTGATGCACCGTGTGTATGGCGCGGAGATCCAGATGGATATAGCCAAACACCTGAGTATCTGGGGTTCGATCCGCGACAACAGTTGGAGCGGTCAGGGCGTACAAGGATCGAAGATTCATTTCGGCTGGACCCCGGAAGGCAGGCCCAGTCCGGCGCTGAACGATATTCCCGGTGTGCAATACAAGGAAGCGAACTACGGCGGCGATTTTTCGGATTCCCGCGGCGGTATCTCGCTTTACGCATGGTGGGGTAGTATCGGCGTCCAACGTGAGCGTATCACATGGGGTGACGCGCAGCACAGCTCCAATATCCTGTCCGCACACAATCCTGCAGTGCCGATGGTGACACTTCAACTGACGCCCTGCAGATGGTTTCAGTTCGATTATTTTCATGCGTGGCTTCCATCGAATGTGATTGACTCAACCTACTGGTACTCGGAGCAGCAGACAGCCGGCGGCACGCAGCGTGAATACCGACCCGCCAACAAATTCATGGCGGCAAACATGTTCACCTTCATGCCGATCAAATACATCCAGTTCAGTTTCGGAAACTCGATCGTCTATGCCGAACGGAACGTGCAAGCCGCGTACTTTATCCCGATAGCCTTCTACAAATCGCTGGACCATTTGTTGACCAAGGGTTTAGGAACAGAAAACCAGAACTCACAGGCTTTCGCGACCATAACTATCCGTCCGACGGACCATCTAAGGCTGTACGGTTCGTTCTTTCTGGACGAGTTCAAGTTCGCCCGTTTGAAGAAATCAAATCCGGAGAAGAACCCTGTTTCTTATCTTGTGGGTTTCAACTGGAGCGGCTGGCCGGTGAAGGGTCTTGCCCTCCGCGGCGAGTTCATGCGCAGTTATATCGCGACCTATGAACACTCCATCAAAGTGCTGGACTACACGTCCAACAGTTACCAGATGGGGCATTATATGGGTTCCAACTCCCAGAGCATATGGGTGCAGTTGAGTTACCGTCCGACGCGTAGTCTCCGTCTGACGCTGGACTATACCAACGACACCAAATACACCGCTTACGATTATATCCGCGGCGACATCCGTACCATCATCTCTCAAAAGCCTTTCGACCAAGTGATCTGGCGTAATGACGAGGTGAAATTCCGTGCCCTTTACGAGGTGTTCAACAACTGCTATGCGCACGTAGATGTGTGCTACAATCATGCGCGAGCGGGCGAGCAAACAGATTTAAACCTGTATTCGCCTGCATATCTGCAAGGAAAGAATGTGACGTTCTCCTGCGGACTGAGCTTCGGATTCTGACGGTCGCAACGGCGATGTTAAGAGACAAAACTGTTAAAATGTTAAATCGTTATATTAATGAAAAAAGAGATTCAATTTAGTTTGGTTTACCGCGACATGTGGCAGAGTAGCGGAAAATACGTGCCGCGCAAAGACCAATTGGCCAAGATCGCGCCTGTCATCATAGATATGGGTTGTTTTGACCGTGTGGAGACGAACGGCGGCGCGAGCGAACAAGTGAACCTGCTGTACGGCGAGAACCCGAATCAGGCAGTCCGTACGTTCTGCAAACCATTCAACGAAGCCGGTATCAAGACCCATATGCTGGACCGCGGTCTGAATGCGTTGCGTATGAACCCTGTTCCGGCGGATGTAAGGCAGTTGATGTACAAAGTGAAGCACGCCCAGGGGACGAATATCACCCGTATCTTCTGCGGTCTGAACGACCCGCGTAATATCATTCCGTCTATCAAATGGGCGAAAGCAGCCGGCATGACCGCTCAAGCGACCATGTGTATCACTTATTCGAAAGTGCATACTGCCGAATATTACATCAACCTGGCAGAGCAACTGATCGAAGGCGGCGCACAGGAGATATGCTTGAAAGATATGGCCGGAATCGGCCGTCCGCATATGCTCGGCGTGATCGTTGCTGCCATCAAAGAGAAACACCCGGATATCATCATCCAATATCACGGTCATACAGGTCCGGGCTTCTCCGTAGCTTCGATGCTCGAGGTAGCGAAAGCCGGCGGCGACGTGCTGGACGTAGCCATGGAGCCGCTGAGTTGGGGTAAGGTTCATCCGGATGTGATCACTATCCAAGCAATGCTGAAAGATGCCGGATTCCTGGTAAAAGATATCAATATGAAAGCCTATATGGAGGCGCGCAGTCTGACGCAGTCGTTTATCGATGATTTCCTGGGTTACTGGATAGACCCGAAGAATGCGTTGATGACGTCGTTGCTCGTTGGCTGCGGTCTGCCCGGCGGAATGATGGGCAGTCTGATGGCGGATCTCAAAGGCATGCATGCGGCTATCAATGCCAACCTCAAGAAGAAAGGCGAGAAAGAACTGAGCGAAGACGAACTGCTCGTTCAACTGTTCGACGAAGTACAACGTATCTGGCCGATGCTCGGTACTCCTTGTCTCGTAACGCCATTCAGCCAATATGTGAAGAACGCTGCGCTGATGAACCTGTTCAGCCGCTCGATGGGTGAGAAAGATTTCACCCGTATGGATCCGGCAATGTGGGGTATGATCCTCGGAAAGAGCGGCAAACTGCCCGGCGAGCTGGCTCCGGAGATTATAGAGTTGGCGAAAGAGAAGGGATTTGAGTTCTACACCGACGATCCTCAAAAACTATATCCGGATGTGTTGCCGCAGTATATCAAAGAGATGAAAGAGTTAGGTTGGGACCGCGGTCAAGACGACGAGGAATTGTTCGAGTTCGCCATGCACGACAAACAATACCGCGAGTATAAATCCGGCTTGGCTAAAGAGCAGTTCAACAAGGATCTCGCCGAGAGAATGCAGAAAGCCGGCAAGGAAGTGCCGGAGGAACTGCGGAAGTACCTGGCAAAGGGACAAAGTGACCAAGTACCAAGTACCAACGCCGCCGAAGAGATGGCGGCTGTGGCGATGGCGTTGCATCTGGCGCAAGGCAAGCAGCACAAAGAAGGAATTATCGAACTGCCGAGAGTTCATTCTACTGCATGGAACAACAAACGTTTTATACTAAAATAATCATGAAGAAGTACAATTTTAATGCGGGTCCGAGTATTCTCCCGCAAGAAGTAATCAAACAAACCGCAGAAGCAGTACTCGATTTTCAAGGTGAGGGCCTTTCCGTCTTGGAAATCAGCCACCGCGCCAAGTATTTCCAACCCGTCATGGACGAGGCAGAAGCGCTGATGAAAGAGCTTTTGAATGTTCCGGAGGGTTACCGCGTTCTATTCCTCGGCGGCGGAGCAAGTTTGCAATTCTGCATGGTTCCGTTCAATATGCTGGAGAAGAAAGCCGCGTATTTGAACACCGGTGTATGGAGCAAGAAAGCGCTGAAGGAAGCCAAAGGTTTCGGTGAGGCGGTAGAAGTAGCTGCTTCTACAACGGATATCCCGACGGATTACGAGATACCGCAGGATGCCGATTATTTCCATATCACGACCAACAACACCATTTTCGGAACAGAGATCAACGACGAGAAACTGGCAGAGATATACAAGAAAAAAGGCAATGTACCTCTGGTAGCCGATATGAGTTCGGATATTCTCAGCCGTCCGATTGATGTGAGCCAGTATGATATCATCTATGGCGGCGCACAGAAGAACCTGGCTCCAGCCGGTGTAACGTTTGTCATCATTAAAGAGAGTTGTCTGGGCAAAGTAAGCCGTTATATCCCGACGATGCTGAATTATCAGACCCATATCGACGGCGGTTCGATGTTCAACACGCCTCCTGTACTGCCGGTTTATACGGCTCTGCTGACCTTGCGCTGGCTCAAAGCCAACGGCGGCGTCAAATGGATTGAGGCTCGCAACAAAGCCAAAGCCGATCTGCTGTACAAGTGTCTGGACGAGAGCAAGTTGTTTATGCCGACGATCTCAAAGAAAGAGGATCGCAGCCGCATGAATATATGCTTCGTGCTCAAACCCGGTTACGAAGAACTGCAGGACGATTTCTTCAAGTTTGCCACCGAGCGCGGCATGGTAGGAATCAAAGGTCACCGTCTGGTAGGCGGATTCCGCGCTTCCTGCTACAACGCTATGGATATCGAAGGCGTCCAAGCATTGGTAGATTGCATCAAAGAATATGAAAAACTGCATTAATTATGGGATTCTCTTATCTTATTCCAGTGGGACACCCTGTGAACCATACTAAGGGTAAGACAATAGAGCTCATTACATTAGTAAAACCTATGAAAGTATTAGTAGCAACAGAGAAACCCTTCGCGAAAGTAGCTGTGGACGGCATCCGCGAAGTGGTGGAGAAGGCGGGATACGAACTCGCGCTTCTGGAGAAATATACCGACAAACAACAGTTACTGGACGCAGTGGCTGATGCAGACGCACTCATCATCCGTTCGGATATTGTGGATGCGGCGGTATTGGATGCTGCCAAGCAACTGAAAATCGTCGTCCGTGCCGGCGCAGGGTATGACAATATCGATCTGGAATCCGCAACGGCTCACAAGGTAGTGGCAATGAACACTCCCGGTCAGAACAGTAATGCCGTAGCAGAACTGGCTCTGGGTCTGATGGTCTATGCTGTCCGTAATTTATACAACGGCACAAGCGGCACCGAGCTGAAAGGCAAGAAACTGGGTATTCATGCATTCGGAAACGTAGGCCGTAATGTAGCACGTATTGCGCAAGGCTTCGGCATGGATGTATATGCTTATGATGCATACTGTCCGGACGAGGTAATGACGGCAGCCAATGTCAAACCGCTGCATTCCGCAGAGGAATTATACAAGACCTGCGACATCGTGAGTCTGCATATCCCCGCAACAGCAGAGACTAAAGGCAGCATCAATCATGATCTTGTCAACCTCATGCCTAAAGGTGGAGTCTTAGTCAACACAGCCCGTAAGGAAGTGATTGACGAAGAAGGTCTGATAGCCCTGATGCAAGAGCGTGCAGACCTGAAATACATAACTGATATTATGCCTGTAGCAGATGCGAAGTTCCGTACATTATTCGAAGGACGGTACTTCGCTACACCCAAGAAGATGGGTGCACAGACCGCAGAGGCGAATATCAATGCCGGTATTGCCGCTGCCAGACAGATTGTGGATTTCATCCAAAACGGTAACACACGTTTTCAGGTAAACAAGTGAAAAGGTATCTGATTGCCATATTATTGACGCTTGCGGTAGTTGTGTCATACGCCTCCGATGTGGAGTGTGTGGGCACGGCTACGCAGGTGGTCAAGGGAAATGACACTACGTTCATCTTCCGCGATGAGATCCATATGCGCTCCACCGTAGGTGATGTGGACTGGTATAGGGCAAACGGCTCGCTTTACGCATCCGGGACCAGTGATATCTATCCGGACGAAGGATGCTATCGGGTCAACAACACACATTTCTGTGTTCAGTTATATGCGGGTATAGATGATCTGGATTTTACCATCGAGCCTTCATGCGAAAACACCATCCTGCGTGTGACAGGTGACATAACGTCGCGCGCGCACACGTATTCCTTATTCTATAATGCATTGGCATGGAATACGGAGGCGTGGGTGGATTCCGCGGCGCACGAGACGGGCGATCTGAAGAATACGATCTTGTTGCCGCCGCTCTACGGTCCGACACCGGTACGTTTGTGTTACGATACAGAGATCCGCTCGGCTCTCGGGCTGGATTCCGCGTGTGTAGAGGTAGAGTTTCCATTGGACAGTGTTAAGGCTGTGAAGATGGAACTGACTTCATTGGCAACAGCGCGCGGTTCGGAAGACGAACGTAGCAATGAGCGCAACAGACCTACCAGCCAGAATCTTATTCAAGGGTCCGAATACAGCGGTCCGCTTGAGGTGGCGTTTTATTCCAATCCGACACCCGGAGTTCAGTTCTACCAGTGGAAAATATACAAATCCACCGAACTTCTGGTAACCCGGAACGCTCAGGATATCCGCTATACATTCTCCGAACCGGGAGCGTATAGGGTGGTATGCGCAGTGAATAATGCTTATTGTACATCGGATTCCTCTGAGGTGGCGGTGCAGATATCGGAATCTTATCTGGCAGTACCTAATGTCTTCACGCCAAACGGAGATGGCAAGAACGATGAGTTCCGCGTTGCCTATCGCTCGTTGAAGGAGTTCCATTGCTGGGTTTACAACCGATGGGGCAAGTTGGTTTTCGAATGGACCGATCCGGCAAAAGGATGGGACGGTACTATAAACGGCCGTCCGGCAGCAGAGGGAGCGTATTACTATGTAATACGGGCCTTGGGTACTGATGCAGCGAAGAACGCCGGATATAGTTCCAAAATCTCTTACACGAAGAAGAAACTGGGAGCAGACGAGTCGGTGATAGGTGTGTATCAGATGAGCGGAGACATCAATCTGCTGCGAGGGAAATAATATCTATTAACTTCGATATATCGACATATCGGTATATCGACATATCGAAAAAACAATGAGAAAATTGATGCTTATGGCTTTAGCCACTACCGTAATGGCAGCGACTGCTGCTACGAACCCGTTCTTTGACTACAAGAACTGGAAGACACCGCACGGCACGTATCCGTTTAACGAGATCCATGCGGAACATTATATGCCGGCTTTTGAAGAAGCGATGAAGCAAGGTCTGCAGGAGATAGACGATATCGTTAACAATCCGGCAGCTCCTACTTTTGCCAACACGATTGAGGCTTACGAGGCCTCCGGAGAGATGCTTTCCATCGTTGCCGGATGTTTCTATAACCTGACGTCCGCCGAGACGAACGATACGCTCCAGCAGATTGAGATGGAGTTGAGTCCCAAGATGTCGGAGTATTCCGCAACGATCCGTTTGAACGAAGGTCTTTTCCAGCGAATCAAAGCCGTTTATGACCAGCGTGCCAAACTGAAACTGAATAAGGCACAGGTCAAATTGCTGGAAGATATCTATGAATCCTTTGCCAATAATGGTGCAAACCTCTCGCCGGAGGATAAACAGATCTATCGCGAGTTAAGCGCCAAACTGAGCAAACTGACCCTCCAATACGGCCAGAACGTGCTGAAAGCCACCAATGCCTGGACCATGCTCATCACCGATGAGGCACAGCTGGCGGGTCTGAACGACGACACCAAAGCCATGCTGCGTGCTAATGCAGAGAAGAAAGGGCTTGAAGGATGGCTTCTGAATCTCAAACCGACGACTACTATTCCGGTTATGCAGGATCTGGACAACCGTGATATCCGTCGCGAGCTTTATATGGCGAACGCCGGCAAATGTGTTGGAGGTGAGTTTGACAACACCGCTATTATTGTGGAGATCGTGAACACCCGTCTGGCACTCGCGAAACTCTTTGACAAAAAGAACTACGCAGAGAAATCTCTCTATAAGACTATGGCAGAGAAACCGGAGACCGTTTACAGTCTCTTGGACCAATTGCGCGATGCGTATATGCCCGCAGCACGCGAGGAAGTGAAGGAAGTGGAGGATTATGCCCATGCGCACGGATTCTATGCCCATCATCTGCAACCATGGGATTTCAGTTATTACTCCAAGAAACTGAAACAGGAGAAATATGCTATCTCAGACGATGACCTCCGGCCGTATTTTGAGTTGGAGAATGTCAAGAAAGGTGTGTTTGGTCTGGCGGAGCGGCTGTACGGGCTGAAGTTCAAGGAGAACAAGAAGATCCAGGTTTATAACCCGGAAGTAACTGCCTATGAGGTATTTGACGAGAAGGGTAAATTCCTGGCTGTTTATTATGCTGATTTCCATCCGCGGGACGGAAAACGCGGCGGAGCATGGATGAATGATTTTCAGCCGCAGTATATCAAGGGTAGGAAAGATCACCGTCCGCATATCGTGAACGTCATGAATTTTACGCGCCCGACCGCAGAGAAACCGGCTCTCTTCACGTATGATGAGGTGCGCACATTCCTGCATGAGTTCGGCCATGGCTTGCATGGTATGCTGACGCGTTGCCAGTATGCGGCACAGAGCGGAACAAACGTACCGCGCGACTTCGTAGAATTGCCATCGCAGTTCAACGAGAACTTCATCGATGAGAAGGAGTTTCTCGATACTTTTGCAAAACATTATATCACAGGTGAGCCTCTTCCGCAAGAGCTACTGGATAAGATGCACGCTTCTCAAACTTATCATGCGGCGTATTCATGCGTACGCCAGCTCAGCTTCGGCTATCTGGACATGGCATGGCATATGTTAGAGAAACCATTTGAGGTAAATGAAGCTATCGGTACGGTAGAATCGGTTGTCCGCTTCAGTGACGAAGCGATGAAGCAGGTGCAGGTATTGCCTAATGTACCGGGAACGCAGATGTGTTGTGCGTTTACGCATATCTTCTCCGGAGGATACGCAGCCGGCTATTATAGCTATAAATGGTCAGAACTGCTGGATGCTGACGCTTTCTCAGTTTTCAAAGCGGCGCAACAAAAGAAAGGCGGCACAATCTTTGACAAGAAGGCCGCCAAACGATTCCGTGAGAACATCCTGGAGAAGGGTGGAACGGAGAAAGCGATGGATCTGTACAAACGTTTCCGCGGTGGAGAACCTACCATAAATGCGCTGTTGGAGCGCGATGGTATTAAAGCACGGGAGATAAAATAAGTTAACTATATTGCTAACTATGCAAGCGTGCATGAGTGCCAACGTGTGAACAAGTACAATAATCTGAGGACGACGGAGTAGTGTCTCCGCTCCCTTCCATAAACAAACGCAGGACAAAATCCTGCGTTTGTTGTTTTAATTTGTAAACATCCGGTTTCATAAAGTTAATAGGTTTTAGGTTTAATGGCAATAGCCGCTGATAATTCTCTTTGTCTTAAATTCGATGCAAAGGTAGTACTTTTTTGTGAACTATGCAAGTAAAAAATCAGAAATGTATTCACAATAAAGGTGAACACCCAACAGGCTTATTTTATTCACAAATCTACTATTCACAAATCGCATAATACTGCTTATATTCCGGGATTTTCACAAGAAAGACCCAAAAAGAGTAGAGTAGTTATCCTTATATATAAATCACAGCAGAAGTACTCCTGATCAACACTGTTTAATGCGCGCAATATACACGTATTGCGCGTATATAAGTTATTGTAAATCAACGCGAAATAGTTTTAAGTAAAATATCACTTTAATGTATTTATGGAGAAATGTGTATATGTCCTAAATACCCATGTTTGCATGGTGAAAATTATAGTTAAATCACTTAAAATGAAGCGTTTATGATATTTGTGTTAAGTATAATAGAAGTATTATATGGTGCTTGTGCTGAGTATTTGGCGACTTGTGACTTGTTGAGTCAAAGAAAATGTTCCACGGATGTGATGCTGTTATTTGTGTACACAGATGTATTTATGTGCATTTCACAAATATATCAAAATAATTCACAAAAAGTTATGTATATATTTGTGTATTTCGATGATTTTTTGTATCTTTGCAAGCGATTTAGTATTTGTGCTCTAAATCGCTGAGAATTGAATATTTTTAAAGAATTATATTATGAATGAAAGAGAACGCATTGACGCTGTGCGTAAATCGATGAATTTGTCTGCGCGCCAGTTTGCTGAAGAGATCCATGTACGTCCCGGGACGATCAGTAATATGATGGCGGGACGCAATAATCCCAGTCTGGATGTGATGAAGCGTATAATGGAGCGTTACCCTACGCTGAATCCGGAGTGGCTTATCTTAGGCGTAGGCGAAATGTGGCGTACGGCTCCCGGACAAGAAGCCGGTTTGTTTGACAGTCTGGCACCGGAAGGAAAAAGAAGCACTACGCCGTTGCGTACCGTAAAAGAGGAGCCGCAGACTCCTGCAGCTCCTCCTAAACAAATCCGGAATATCGTCGTCTATTATACGGACGGTACGTATGAAGAGTTTCTCAGAAATTAAATCTCTGATACTCTTGCCTTAAAGAAACGCGTTTATTGAAGCGCTTCTTTTAGCACCTCGCTGATGTCGTGCACGTAATGCAGATTCAGCCCTTTGAGATAAATCGGTGCTATCTCAGCCACGTCTTTTCTGTTGTCCTCGCAGAGAATGATATCCGTTATACCTGCTCGTTTGGCGGCGAGCAGTTTTTCTTTCACGCCTCCGATAGGCAGCACTTTGCCGCGGAGTGTCATTTCTCCGGTCATGGCGATACGGGGTTTGACGAGGCGTTTGGTAAACGCGCTTACAAGTGCTGTCGTCATGGTTATTCCGGCAGAAGGTCCATCCTTCGGAATAGCACCTTCCGGCACATGAATATGAACCGAAGTCGTTTCAAAAACGGCGGGATCTATCTCCAGCTCTTCCGCATGTGCTTTGACATAGCCCAAGGCAAGCGTGGCGCTCTCTTTCATCACATCGCCTAAGTTTCCGGTCAGTGTCAGAGTCGGATTTTTAGAAGCCGAGAGGCTGGTCTCGATAAACAGTATCTCGCCGCCCACTTGCGTCCACGCCAAACCTGTCACGACTCCTACATATTTGTTGGTCTCCCAACTGTCACGACTGAATCGCGCCTGACCGAGATAGGAACGCACGTCATCCAGCGTCACAGAGATATTATATTCCTCGCCAAGCGCCAGTTTGGTGTCGATCTTGCGGCATATAGTAGCTATCTGCCGTTCCAATGAACGCACGCCGGATTCACGGGTGTAATCATCTATGATATGGCCGATGATCTCTTTCTTGAACTTCAACTGCGACGCCTTTAGACCATGGTTAGCCAACTCTTTCGGAATCAGATGCCGTTTGGCTATTTCTTCTTTCTCTTCCTGGAGGTATCCGGTCATTTCGATCAGTTCCATCCGGTCCAGCAGCGGACGTGGAATAGTCTCCAGACTGTTGGCGGTAGCAATAAACATCACTTTGCTCAGGTCGTAATCTACATCCAGATAATTATCGTGGAAAGTGCTGTTCTGTTCCGGATCCAGCACTTCGAGTAAAGCGGATGTCGGGTCACCCTTGTAATCCGCGCCGATCTTGTCTATCTCGTCCAGAACAAAAACGGGGTTTGACGTTCCGCATTTCTTAATGCTGTCAATGATTCGTCCGGGAAGTGCTCCGATATACGTGCGTCTGTGTCCGCGTATCTCCGCCTCGTCATGCAGGCCGCCTAAAGAGACACGTGCATACTTGCGTCCCAGCGCTTCTGCAATGCTCTTTCCGAGACTTGTTTTTCCGACTCCCGGAGGGCCGTAAAGACATAGGATAGGGGACTTGGCAGGATGATTTTCTTTCTCTTTCTCGCTGCGAAGTTCCAGTTGGCGTTGTACGGCAAGATATTCGACAATCCTTTCCTTCACTTTGTCCAATCCGTAGTGGTCGCGGTTCAGTATTTCCTGTGCGTGCTGCATGTCATAGTTATCCTCGGAATAGACGGACCATGGCAGGTCCAGCATGGTCTCCAGATAATCCAGTTGGGTGGAGTAGTCCGGCGAGTGAGTTGGCATGTGTTCCAGCCGTTGGAGCTCTCTGTTGAACACTTCTGCAACAGCCTCTGACCATTGTTTCTTGCTTGCTCTGTCGCGCAGTTCTTTCAGTTTCTGCGCACCGGTATCCGTGTCACCCAGGTCTTTTTTGATGGTTTCTATCTCTTGCTGCAGGAAATACTCACGTTGCTGTTTGTCCATTTTCTCGACGGTGCGGCGACGGATATCTGCTTTGATATTCAGGATTTCGTTTTCTTTCTCCAGCGCGGCAAGCACGTTTGTAGCTCGCTCCATGAGAGAATCGATCCGCAGCAGTTCTTGTTTGTATTCCGTGCTGAAATGGTATATCGCGCACACATAGTTAACCAGCGATGGGGTACTGCTGATGCTTCGGATGGTCATTCCGGCATCCACAGACGGGTTCTCTTTGTTGCTGAACAGTTGCAGTACCAGGTCGCGGATGCTATCTACGGTTGCTTCAAACTGCTTGTCGCCCGTTTTGGGCATTTCTTCTATGCAGACCTTCACGTTTGCCAGAAGCGGAGAGTTGGATTCTTTTTGAAAATCAACCACTTGTACGCGGTGTACTCCTTCAAAGATAGCCATCACATGTCCTTCGCCCAACTCCGGCATGGGAATGATCTGAAGCACTTGGGCGTATGTTCCTAACGTGTAGAGATCTCCGTCTCCGGTTGGTTCGTTAACTGATTCGTCAATCTGCGTGAGCACAATCAGCGGTTTTTTCTCCGCAAGCGCGGATTTGACCATTCTCAAACTGCTTTTCCGGGAGATAGCAATTGGCATCATTATTCCGGGGAAGAGTACTACGTTCTTCACCGGAAGCACTTCAATCCAGCTTTCTTCAATTTCTTTTATATCTTTCGTCTTTCTCATGTATCTGAGTTTATTATTTCTATACTATTTTACATAATGCCGATTAGGTTTCATTGACTGAGGGATTTGACCAGTTCATCACTGATATTGTTGCCGATTTGTCGGCAGACGTCCTGACTCCAGCGTTGCGCCATTGCGATACGGCCGCATGGATCTTGGACACCTTGCAACATCGCGTATATATATCCGGCATTGAAATTGTCTCCGGCGCCAACGGTGCTTACCGTTTCTATGGCTTGGACCTCAAAAGTCTCGGTTTCATCGGCATTAAATAGCCGTATGTCCTTGGCTCCGTCAGTCAGAATCAGCGTCCGGCAGAACGGTCTGACACGCTCATATATGGCTTTGCCGTCACTCAGTCCGTACAGATAGCCGAAATCCTCGATGGAACCGCGCACAATGTCCGCCAGACGCATATTTTCCTCTATATTTGACATAACCTCGGGCAAATCGGCGATATGCGTTTTCCGGAAATTGATGTCGTAGTACAGCCATGCGCCGGCTGCTTTGGCCTCATGCAGCAAGCGGCTCACAACACTACGAATAGCCGGATTGATCGCGAAAAAAGAGCCGAAAAGCACCACGTCATCCTTTGTAAATTCAGGCATTGGACCTTCCAACGATGCAGCTCTGTGATCCTTATAAAAGATATACTGCGCATCGTTGTTTTCGTCCAGAAAAGCCAGCGTGATATGCGATTTGGCTTGCTCATGACGGCAAACATAAGCCGCAGAAACGCCATTTTCTTCCAAAAAACGGCAAATCATATCTCCTATATGGTCTCCGCCTACGTCTGTCACCATCGCGCAGGGCACCCCTGCCCTACCCAATGACACGATGCTGTTGTAGGTTGAGCCGCCCGGAACGGCTTTCTGAGGCTGGTCATTCTTAAAAAGAATGTCCAACACCGTCTCTCCTATGCCGATCACACGTCTGTTCATAGCTGCTTTTCAACCTTTGCGACTGCAAAGGTACTACAAAAAATGCACATATGCAAATATGCAGCTGTTTTTTGCTGAAAAATGTGGTTAAAGGCCTTGATTTTGTTTCAGTTTTATTTTCTTTTGTCGGATAGTTGCGGCATAAGTTCATTATATATATCCATATATAGATGCATCCACCTCTGCCAGAACTGTTCGCGCAGAGGATCGGTTTCGTCGAACAAATTCGTTAACGAATCCCGTTGCATATTATAAGATTCCATTATATGGTACCAATCGTCCCAAGCCTTTGAGTAGGCGGCCTTTTCCTCCGGATTGCGGGTATCATAGGACTTGCGGCGGTTAACAATCTCCATAATCTGCGCGCGTTCTTGCGCGAGAATGGAATCCATTTGGGCGCACATAGCTTCATAGCGTTTCTGTTTCTCCAACTGCGCACGTTCACGTTCTTCATAAGCGTCTATTTGCGCGTTCAGTTCGTCAATACGCTGCTGCATTTCCTGTTGCGCAAGATCTCGTTCGGCATAAGCGTCTATTTGCGCGTTCAGCTCATCAATACGCAGCTGCTCGGACTGGCGTTCTTGCCAGGAAATATAGAGAAGCGCGGCAGCCGCAGCCAAGAGAATAGCGGACAGGAGTACGGGCAAGAGGAACATGAGTCTGTTGCGACGGTTGAGGACTTTGCGCAAGGCGGCTATGTTGGCAAAATGTCCTTTGGGACAGATGTCCGGGAAGAGGCGTTGCAGAGCCTCAATGTCTTTGCGCGGGTCGTTCGGAACGGATGTGATAGTAGCGTCTGTCGCCGAGAGCCCGAAATCAATCAGTTTGACGTTCGCGCCATTCCGGGTGATAAGGATATTATCCGGCTTGAGATCATGGTGGACGAGTTGCAGGCTATGGATGTATTCGAGCGCATCCAGGAGTTGCGAGAACACCCGTTTACGTGCGGCTTTGGTGGGCTTGGCGCGTAGCCATTCGCCGAGCGTCATACCGTCAATCCATTCCTGCACAATACACCGCCCTACTCCGTCTATTTCTTCCAAAGAATAGGTGGCGGCGATGTTGGGATGGACAAGCTGGATGCCGAGTTTGAACTCCTGTTCTTGTTGTAACCGATAGTCCGTCAGAGAGGCAGTATCAGGCGTCAGCGCCTTGAGCACAAAACGCCTGCCGTACCGGGAGGCGGTATATATCTGTGTGCGCGAACGCGTTTGCAAGAGAGAAATATCCCGCCATTCAGACGAGAAATCGGCGGGTACTATAAAACCGGACGAACTAGGACTATTTACCATTCTGTCATTTACCATTTACTATTCTAACGGAGTTCAGACCGTTTTTTGAGCCGGCGACATAAGAGACGCTCTCCTTTGTACTTGGTACTTCGTCCCTTTGTAAATTATCCAGGTACATCGGTTTGCCAACGAGGAAACAGGTGGTGTCGAAGGAATCGCCTACGTGCAGTTTGGCGTTCCCGGCTTCTTCCACGATAAAATGCGCTTCGCCTTCATAGCGGAAGACACACCGTCTGTTCGGCAGCCAGGTCACCTCTACCCTGTCTCCGGGCTGAAGGTCGTTGATATGAATTCCTTCCCCCTCGAAAGCGGCACTCTCAATGTCCGTGCGCGTGGCAAGCGAGGCTATATACGCCTCCCAGTCGTCAAAACCGAGGAACTGGGATAGCAGACAAAGCGTCGTGCGGCGTGTAGTGTCTGCGCCGTCGATATACCCCCAGAGACGCTTGAGCGTAGTAGGAGATATATTCTCATGCAGCCGCTCCCAGATGACGCCGGCGAGGAACTCAAAATCATACGGAGTACGGATCTTGCGCTTCACTTCATGCTCAATATCCATCCGCAGGGTTGTTATTTCGGGTGCGTATTTATTCATATCGGGTGCAAAGATACAATATTTTTTTGACATATGCAAATAATTATAAAAAAACAAGGCAGACGGAATTTCCGCCCGCCCTGTTTTAGAGCCCCAATAAAAGTTTTATCCTATTTGAAAAATAACATAAATAGCATACACGAATACCGCCAGTTTTAAGAGCGTATCGGACAAATAGGCGCATGTAGCCGAAGTGGCACATTTTAAAGCCATAACCGCTCCTTGCCTATTGGTCAGTTCCAATAAGAATGCCAAAACGAAAGGCAGAACAATAAAACCGACAATCAGCATGGTAATAAGAAGCGCCTTGGAATCAGAGGAAGTAGCGCCATAAACCAAAAGCAAACCGATAATAGAACCGATGGTCGTTCCCCATGTGGCGCGTTTGGAATACTCTTGCAGTTTTTTTACCAGTTTGACAAGCAGTTTTGATACAATCATGCTGGCAATGGCTAATGCCGTAATGATACCGAAGGTACTCCACGCAATAGGAATGTCGAGGCACAGAATAGCAAGGAGTGTTGCTATCACAACTGCAATCGGTCCGGGAACTTTGTTGATAAAACATCCCAGAAAACCGAAACATAAACACAAGGCGACTAATGCCCACCATAAAATAGTTAACATAATACAGAAAATTTAGAGTTAATATAGTTAATTAAAATAAAGCGTCCAACAGACCTTTTTCTGCTTCAAGCAGCTTTCCGGCAGTTTCTGCTGCATCTTTCAAATCTTGGATGTCTTGATCTTCCATTATGGATTGGGTGGCGGATTTGAGACTCTCCTTTTTCAGAGGTCTTAATTCCAATCCGGAGATTTCCACAGCAACTGTATTGTCGAAGATCTCTTTGGCTCTTTCGTACTCCATGTGCTTGTATGTCCATGTATTGCCGCCGATAGCCAGTTCCGATTCTTCATCCTCTTGGAGCAGTGTTTCCCAATCACTACCATTCATTTCCAATGATTCCAATTCGACATCACTGCTATTCAATAATTTGCCATAAGGACCTTCCAGTTCGCGCTCGAAATTCTCGCTGTTTTTGATATTTTCGAATGGTGTGTTGGTCGCAATCGTCATTTTAATACGGACTTGCCAATCGTCGGCGACTTTTACCAAGTGGACATTGTACGTGTCCCCGGATAACTTAAATAATTTTGCATGCTTGCCTTTTAGAATCAGGCTGGAAGCCGGCAGTGTTTTTGATTCTTCCGTTGGTTTTGGGGAAGAACCGCCACATGCGCATAATAAGGATACGCACGCGAAAAGTAACAGTAATTTTTTCATAATAGATTTGATTGTTTGTTGTGCCTACTCTTTTATGGATTTTGGGCTTTCTCCGTTTGACGGTGCAAAATTACTGCTTTTCGTTCATATACGCAAAGTCCTTTTTGGTCCTTTTAATATACAATACAAGCAGAACAGGGGAAACATAAAAAAATCAGGGGAGCGAAAACTCCCCTGATTTTGTTATCTATTTGAATTTTATCAAATAATATTTGTATTTTTGTCCTTCTTTATATTCTTTTAAATCTATCCATTCGAAGTCGGTTTTTCCGTCTGGTTCTTTTGAAATTATCTTTCCATATTTCGGTTCTTTATAATCGTTACCTAAAAAAGCCCACTTTTCTTCCGCATTCTTGACAAATCTTGGATTCTTAACCTGTTTGTTGGGGTCAAAATCATATACCACGACGCTACAGGTTTCTGTGAAGTGTGCTTTCTCCACTAATTGACGGCAAAAGATAGCATCATCTTTGAAATCCTCCAAGTGATCAACGACATTCCATCCTTCTGTTCGATTGTATATCCATTTCAATTCTGCAGCATATATCTCAGAAAAATCTTCCTTATAAATCAATATGTCAATCTCTATTTTCTTGAAGTCAGTTTTGTTGAAATCAATGGAATCATCTATACTCATTCGCTTTTTTAGAATAGGCTTCAAATGTTCGTCATTAACACTTGTCTCCATTTCCACTATGTATCCAAACTTTTCGATAGAAAGGAAATGTGCATACAGCCGACCCTGAAAATTTTGCTCCTTATTGTTGGTGTTATAGACATTCTCTACACACTTCTTGATCTCTTGACTGAAATTTAACATCATCATATAAAATGTGATCAATTATTCTTATTTTGCTTAAAGCGTTTCCAAATATGCATTAAATTCCAATCTCTACATTTTGTTAGGTCAAATTTCTTGTATAAAAAGTATAATAATTTTAAGCAATAATCGTTATATACACGGAGATAGTCATCATCTGGATCTATCTTAGCAGCTTGTCTTGCTGCTTGTTCAATGCGAACTCTATTTTCAAGTTTTCTAGCTTGTGCCCTTGTACCTTGAGTTCTCTGTTGTATGCTAGCATTCACATCTTCTCTTTCTGCTGCCTTTATACGTTTTGCATGCTCTCGCTCTGCTTCTTTTGCACGTTTCTCTCGTTCCTTCTCTTCATCTCTTCTACGTTTTTCTCGTTCTTTCTCTTCATCTCTTCTACGTTTTTCTCGTTCTTTCTCTTTCGCTTTTTGTTTTGCCTCTTCAGCTTTCGCTTTTCGAAGAGCCTCTTTGTAACTTGCTATCTGGGCATTCACTTGTTTCTTTTGTGCGTTTAATTGAGTAATTCTCTCTTGGGCCCGTGCTATTATCATTCGATCAGAATCGTTTCCAAGAGCTCCTGCACGGCGGTGACTAATTTGATATCGTGCAGATTCGATTTCTTTACGTCGGTCTTCAATCTGCATATCAAGTCCTTTAATTTGATTTTTTAAAGATTCTATTATATTTTCAATATTACTGATAGTCATAAAAAAATGATTTAGATTACCAAATAGAAGAATGAAACCAGCGCATGTTTGATTCTTCCAATATGTTCGTTGTTTATCAAATTAATTATTGTAGGATATTCGTCGCGCTGACTTTGCTGGTGAAATTTGAGCAAAGTCTCCTACTTATTCCAGAGTATATCTGTTTTCGTTTGCAAAAGTATTACTTTTTTAATTGAAATGGTCTTTGATAGAATTTAAGAGTTCCATAGTGAATTATTTTAATAGGTTAATATTTGTTTATTTTCGTTTTTTTTCTCCCGTAAAGACAGACAAGACACTCTGTCCGATTTTGCGTTCGAGACCTTGTTTGGTAGTCGGAATGCCTATTTTGCGAGCGACTTTTGTTTTCAATCCACTGATTCCAACAGCGCGATTTAGTGAGAACGATAATCCTTTCATGGTCGTAAAACTTATATTTATTTTTTCTGCCTGCAAAATTACTGCTTTTTCTTCATTCGTGCAAAGTCCTTTTTGGTCCAAATTGCCTGTGGTGTTTGCGTGTTCCGTAAATTTGTTGTACTTTTGCAGCGTTTTTCATTAAGGACAAACAAAAACGCGGACAACTGATTGTCATCCGGTAAACGAGGTTGTAGGATACCTTAACAGACGGAATTCAACTCAGTTGCCCACTTTAGTATATAGGCGGTATCCCTGTAAATAAGATACGTGTAAATATACTAACGGGCATCTGCTTTGACTTGCTTCTGAACTACAAACTGAAACTTCCTACATTTCGTTTACTCAGATAAACAAGCATTAGCAAACGCTTAAAATCAATATGTCCTCCGGTTTAACGTCAGTGAGTGACGGTTTGGGTGTTTAAAACCTTTGCGCTGCAAAGGTACTACAATTTTTTGATATGTGCAAGAAAAATCGCACTAAACAGCGATTTTTCTTGTTTAGGGATGAGTGTTTAGGTGTGTAGATGCACAAAAAAAACGGACCGAAGTCCGTTCTTTTGTTTATACACAAGTATAGCCACCATCAACCGGTAAGGCTACGCCGGTAACATAAGTCGAGGCATCCGAAGCAAGGAAGACAACTGCACTGTCTAACTCTCCTTCATGTCCATACCGCTCCATCGGAATAACCGTCTTGGCATAATTAGCGAAATACTCCGATTCCAATGTCTCTTTGGTCAAAGGCGTAATGAAATAGCCTGGACAGATGGTATTCACCGTAATGCCGTACTTACCCCACTCTGCCGCCAATGCGCGGGTCAGATTGACTACCCCGCCTTTCGCTGCGTGATAAGGAGAAGCCGGAGCGATCTTATTGCCTACCAGGCCGTACATCGATGCGATATTGATCACACGGCCATAGCCGTTGGGAATCATCGATTGTTTGGCTACGGCACGCGCAACGCGGAAAGTACCGAAGAGGTCAATCTGCATCTCGTTCTCAAACTGAGCATCGGTAATGTCCTCCGCCGGAGCCACAGCACCTGTGCCGGCATTATTGACCACAATATCGATATGTCCTACTTGCTTGAGCGCTTCTGCCACCATCGTTTCGACGGCTTCCGTATTCGTAATATCGCATTGCAAAGGCAGTACTTTTACTCCGTACTCCGCCTCGATGGCTTGTTGTACTTCCACCAACTTCTCATACCGTCTGGCAATGATCACGAGGTCCGCTCCGCGAGCTGCCAGAGCCTTTGCCATCTGTACACCCAGACCGCCGCTACAGCCGGTAACCAACGCTACACGGCCTTTCAAATCAAAAATATCTTTCATTTTCTTCTTTCCCTATTTTCTTATTTTCCCATTTCCTTATTTAAGATTTAACCTACTTGTACCTCCGGGTTGATCTTACGGATAAGGCCTTTGAGGACATCTCCTGGACCGAACTCATAGAACTCTGTCGCCCCGTCGGCAATCATATTTTGCACAGACTGCGTCCAGCGAACGGGGGCTGTGAGTTGTTTCAGAAGGTTTTCGCGAATAATTTCCGGCTCTGTCTCGGCTTTTGCCGACACGTTTTGATAGATCGGGCAGAAAGGTTTTCTGAACTCTGTTTTCAGTATGGCTGCTTTCAGATCCTCCGCAGCGGGAGCCATGAGCGGTGAGTGGAACGCACCGCCTACAGGCAGCCGTAATGCTCTCCGGGCACCGGCTTCTTTCATTGCCACACAGGCTGCATCTACCGTCTCTGTCTCGCCGGAGATAACCACTTGACCCGGACAGTTGAAATTAGCGGCAACGACTATTCCACTCTGCTTTTTACAGATCTCATCCACCTGCTCATCCGGTAAACCAAGCACAGCAGCCATAGTACCGGGATTGGCTTCGCATGCTGCTTGCATCGCTTGCGCACGCGCGGACACTAATAATAAGGCATCCTCAAAACGCAGTGCACCGCACGCTACGAGAGCCGAGAACTCGCCCAGACTATGTCCTGCTACCATCTGCGGCCTCTCTATCGTCATCATCTGTTGTGCAACCACCGAGTGCAGAAAGACAGCCGGTTGGGTCACTTTGGTCTGCTTCAGATCGTCTGCCGTGCCATCAAACATCACACCGGTAAGCGAGAAGCCAAGCAACCTGTCGGCTGCTTGGCATAACTCGCGCGCTTCTTTGTGCGCGTCATACAGATCTTTGCACATTCCCGGAAACTGGCTTCCCTGTCCCGGAAAAACGAACGCTTTCATCACTTAACCATGATAGCGGCAACGAGTGCCAAAATAGCATAGAACTCCGGGAGAGCCGCATAAATCATCGTGTTGGTTTGTACGTCATGTCCCGCTGCAATACCGGAAATACCGTTGGCGCATACCATGCCCTGACGGATAGCCGAGAAGAGGCAAGTGAGTCCGACGAGAGTACCAACACCGAAATAGATTGCTCCATGTGCAGCAATATATTCAGGGGTGCTACCCAGGAACCACATCAAAAATCCTACGAAGCCGTAGAGACCTTGCGTAGCCGGCATGGCGGAAAGCACCATGTACGAAGATGATTTAGCAGGGTTCTTTTTGAGTGCGCCTTCTGCTGCATTGGCTGCAATAGTAGTGCCATACGAAGAACCGATACCGGCGAGACCCAACATGAGGCCCAGACCGAGATAACCAAGAATTAATTCCATAATAGTTTATTGATTTTTAATTGTTAATATTATTCGAGTTATTTCCTAAAAGGTTGATATAATTGGCCTTTACCTTCATATCCTGAGTTCTTGAAGTACTCTACGAAGGTAAGACGCAAGGGGTGTACAAATGCTCCGAGCGCGGACATAAGTATATTCAGCACATGTCCGAAAAGGAGAATCAGCAGGAAAGGCAGCCACTGCCATGTAGGATGTTCGCCCAACACCATGAGCGCGATACTGTTAAACGCGCCTCCGAGCATACCTCCCGCCAGTCCGAGTGCATACAGACGGACATACGAAAGGACATCTCCTAACAGCCCGGTAGCCATATTATAGGTGTCCCACAAACCTGCTCCAATGTTGAGGAGCGGATTGCGTCCGGGTTTGTTGAAGATATATATTGCCAGTGCTGAGATGACCGCAATAGAGATGATGATCCATTTGGTCACCTGAGAAGGAAGATTAAGCAATGCCGAAACAGACAGCACAATCAAGCCTCCTACAATGAGCAGCACCCATCCCCATACGGAGAGCGTCTCTGCAAAGCCGAAACGCTTGGTGTAGCATAGCGCTTTGACAACCATTGCAAGGCAGATATGGAATACTCCGATGCCGATAGCAAAAACCATCTGCGCATCAAATCCCATCACATTGCCGCTGATAATCAAGTGCTTGAGCGATTCGGGGTACCATGAGGCTTCGAGCAACGGCATTCCGAAGAACGTACCCAGGAAGAGACCTACTACTGTAGTACCTACGCCTAGGGTCGCGATAATCGGTCCGAGTCCTTCGAACATCTCAATATTCACTTTCTTATAGTGTGTGAGGAGTCCGAATAGTATCAGCACGAGTCCGTATCCCGCATCTCCCATACACATCGCAAAGAAGAGGAGATAGAACGGCGCGAGTATCGGTGTCGGGTCAAACTCGCCATATGTCGGCCAGCCGTACATACCCGTGAATACCTCAAATAGCTTGGCGAATTTGTTGTTATGCAACTTAACCGGCGTAGCGTCCTCTTGGGTCGGATCCGACTCCTCATAATAAACTTCTGCGCGTGCAAGCATGGCATTCAGTTCGGGCTCGTTTTCTATGGGACAGAAACCTTCAATGAGACATAAAGAACCGTCTGCCAGCTTGTCGGTAGAGAGCTGAACTCGTTGCCAATCAATCTGTTGGCGAGCTTCTTGCAGTTCCTGTTCCAATCGCTCCAGATTTGCTACTTTCCATGCCTCTATACGTGCATCAGCTGCCGCCAAGAGACCTTTCAGATGGTCCGTCTCCTGTCTCCATTGAGCCGCGGATTTCTCGGGTTGCGGGAGTTCGGTTGCATTCTCAATTAGATCCGAGTTATCAATATTTTGGGGTATCGAGTTATCGACTACTACTACGAAATAGATCTTTCCCTCTTTCTCAG